>ERZ1026878.17-NODE-17-length-157027-cov-16.957273_pt1 | contig 157027 bp, 128 predicted proteins | sample MGYA00380169_ERZ1026878 | MGnify/ENA primary metagenome ERZ1026878 (study PRJEB33269, sample SAMEA4719805) | human gut metagenome | biome: human-associated habitat; feature: organic feature; material: feces | place: Cameroon | collected 2013-10 ...
ATATGCATTTGCACCATGCTTACGGAAATAATGCTTATCCTGTAATTCCTGCGGAGCAGGTGCTACCTGCGGATGAATCAGCTCGGTTCGATATGGGAATAACTCATATCTTCAAAGTTAATGGAAATAAACTGCATCGGACTGACACCGGACTCTGTAAGCTCCTGTTTAATCAGCTCCAGCATGACCGACTTTCCGCAGCGGCGGATACCGGTCATAACCTTGATCAGCTCCGTTCCACTTCGGTCCGCGTTGAGCAAAGGTCCACCGGACCTTTAGCGCCCTTGGAAAGTAAGACAACCGTCTCGACATTTGCGGTCCAGGGGAACTGGTCCACGGCCACGGCCTTGTCCACGCGGTAACCGTTCTCCAGAAACACTTCCAGATCCCGCACAAGGCTGGTGGGTTTGCAGGAGATGTAGACAATATGATCCACGCCGTAAGCAATGATCTTCGGCAGTGCCTTGGGGTGGATGCCGTCTCTGGGGGGATCCAGGATGATCATATCCGGCTTCTCTTCCACTTCGTCCAGAACCTTCAGTACATCTCCGGCGATGAATTCGCAGTTATCCAGTCCGTTGGCAGCGGCATTTTTCTTTGCTGCCTCTACGGCTTCCTCCACAATTTCCACGCCGATAACCTTTCCGGCCGCCGGTGCCATGAGCTGTGCGATGGTACCGGTGCCGCTGTAAAGGTCGAACACAGTCTTGTCACTGCCGCCCAGGTCGCCCACATAATCTCTTGCCGTCTGGTACAGTACCTCCGCACTGTAGGAGTTAGTCTGGAAAAAGGAGAATGTGGAGATCTTGAATTTCAACCCCAGCAGTTCCTCATAAAAAAACTCCTGTCCGTACAACAGCTCCGTACGATCACTCTGCACCACATCTGCGATAGAATCATTGGTGATATGTAAGATTCCTGCGAAATTTCCGACAAGCTTTCCATCCTGTTCCAGGGAAAGCAGCAGATCCTTAAATCCTGTGATCAGCGCATCCGCATCCAAGCTTTCTTCCACCGCCATCTCTCCCTGCCAGGGATCCTGGGATGTCGTCACCAGTGCCACCAGAATCTCTCCGGTGCGGGATGCCTTACGTACCAGCAGGTGCCGTAAGTACCCCTCATGGCTCATTCTGTGGAAAAAGCTTACCTTCGCCCGGGCAAAGTAATCTCTCACTGTCTGTATGATCAGGCGGTAATCTGCATCCACGATCTCACAATCCGCTACGGTCACTATATCGTAGAAGCTGCCTCTCTTATGCATGCCCAGTGCCAACGGTCCATCCTTGTACTCGTCTCCGAAGGAAAATTCCATCTTATTGCGGTATTCATAAGCCTTCGGGCTGCCCTTGATGCCTTCAAATGTCCAGGGTTCTTCCTGTTTGTTTAACACGCTGTCCAGCAGGCGTTTTACCTGTTCTTCTTTGACCTTCAGCTGTTCCTCATAGGGAAGCGACAGATAGGTGCATCCACCGCACAACCCAAAAAGGGAACACGTCCGGCCGGTTTCTAAAGGTGACTTCTCTGTCACCTCTAAAAGCCTTCCTTCCGCCTTCCCTTTGCGTACTTTATTCACTGAGAACTTGACTTTCTGTCCGGGCAGGCTGTTCTTGACTACAGCAGTCTCATCTCCCACACAGACGATCCCTTTGTTGGGAAAATCGACCCTTACAACAGATCCTTCATATACCTGTCCTTTTTTCATGGGTTAGTTCTCTCCTTCATCCTCGAAGAAGTCGTCGTCATCCTCTTCCACGTCATCTGCTTCGTCTTCGAAATCATCCTCGAAGTCTTCCAGATAATCCTGTGCAAAGAAGAAACGATATACGGCATAAGCTACAGCTGCAACAGCTGCTACGGCGCCAATGATCGCCAGTACCCATACCAGGACATTGCGCTCCTTCTTCTCTTCCACTTCCTTACCCAACAGCTTGTTAAGCTTCTTCAGTTCGCTGACTTTCAGCTCATTTAATTTGTCAAGATCTACCAGATTTTCAATTCTGTTCATATTATTTACCTGCCTTTCCTGCATCTATTCGTATTTATGGATGCAAAGCATTTTGTTTTCATTCCTTTATATGATACCATATTTTCATCAAAAATACTATAGGAAAACCATATTTGAGGAAATACATTTCTTATTCTTATATTCTTATAATTTCTTACAACTGCTTTAGTTTTGCAAAAGACGCATACATAATCTTCTGCCCGGCCTGGTCGAATTCCACGGTCACCTTATAGTCTCTGGGTTCTCTCACGATATTTAGTACCGTGCCCTCGCCGTATTTGATATGGCGCACTCTGTCACCTACCTCGTAGTCCAGTTTCTCCGGTACCTTGAACTCCGTGCCCTTCTGCAGTCCGGCCAGCTGGTTCAGTCCGCTGATGCCCTTGGAAATATAAGGTTTATCCGCCTTTGCCGTAACACGGGGTTTTAAGGTCGCCTTGGGTCTTGGATCAAAGCCGGTATTACCGAAGCCGCCAAAACCACTGTCCGAGCCGGGTCCAGACCGGGGAGATGCAATCGCCTCCAGTCCCATGGCACGAAGAGCTGCTTCATTGGCTCTTCTCGCCTGAAAATCTTCCAGATCATCGTCCCGGTATCTTCTGCTGGGCGGCAGGGTATTATCCAATAATTCCTTCGGAATCTCCCTCACAAAACGGCTCACCGGATTGTACTGGGTCTCCCCACGCAGCATTCTGCTCTTTGCACAGGTCAGCGTCAGATCCTCCTTGGCTCTGGTGATTCCCACATAAGCCAGTCTTCTCTCTTCCTCGATCTCCAACGGGTCATCGGAAGCAATGGTCATAAAGCTGGGGAATAATCCATCTTCCATGCCGGCGAGATACACCACCGGGAATTCCAGGCCTTTGGCACTGTGCAGCGTCATGAGCAGCACCCGGTTGTCACCGTTCTCCACATTGTCAATGTCTGCCACCAGCATGATTTCTTCCAGAAATTCCGACAGAGAAGGCTCGTCGTGAGTCTCCTCATATGCGGCCGCCTTGGTGATCAATTCATCTACGTTCCCCAGACGATCCTCAGCGGATTCCTCATCCTGATCCCGCAGATATTCTGCATAATCGATCCGTTCCAGCAGAGATTTGATCAGATCCGGCAATGTATACGAAGATAATCCGCTGCGAAGTACCTCGATCAGATTCACAAATCCACGGATCTTGGGCTCCGCTCTTCCCAGTCCCTTGATCTGATCTGCTTCACACAATGCATCAAATAAAGTAATATCCTTCATCTGTGCATAGTCTGCTACCTTTTCCAAGGATGCCGCACCGATGCTTCTTTTCGGCACATTAATAATTCTGCGCAGAGCCACTTCATCCCTGCCGTTATCAATAGTTTTCAGATATGCCAGAATATCGCGGATCTCCTGTCTGGCATAGAAGTTCACTCCACCTACCACATGATAGGGAATGCCCTCCACTACCATACGTTCTTCCAGAAGTCGCGACTGGGCATTGGTACGGTACAGCACCGCACAGTCCGCATAGGCAATGCCGTCATTTTTCACCTTGTCGGCAATATCGTCCGCAATGTATTCCGCCTCTTCATAGGCATTGTCAAACTGCCTGAAATGTACCCGGCTGCCTGATCCTTTTTCCGTCCAGAGGGCTTTTTCCTTACGGCCTCTGTTGTTACGGATCACCGCGTTGGCCGCATCCAGGATGTTCTGGGTGGATCGGTAGTTCTGTTCCAGCTTAATCACCTTTGCATCGGGATATACCTTCTCGTAGTCCAGAATATTACGGATATTGGCACCGCGGAATTTGTAGATGGACTGGTCATCATCACCTACCACACACAGATTGCGATAACCGTCCGCCAACAGACGGATCAGTTCGAACTGCGCTGTATTGGTATCCTGGTACTCATCCACCATGATATATTTGAAACGTTCCTGATAATTATAAAGTACTTCCGGGCAGCTTTTGAACAGTTCCACAGTCTTTACAATAATATCATCAAAATCCAGTGCATTACTCTTTTTCAAGGTCTCCTGATACTCTCTGTAGACCTTGGCGATCACGGATTCCTTGTAATCTCCCACGGATTTTACTTCAAATTCCCGCACATCCACCAGCTCGTCCTTGGCGGAGGAAATTTCCGATAACAGCGTCCGCTCTTTGTACATCTTCGTGTCGATGTTCAGGCGCTTGCAGACCTGCTTTATCACAGATTTCTGGTCATCCGTATCATAAATGGTAAAATTCGTATCATAGCCCAACCGGTCAATATGTCTTCTGAGGATCCTCATGCAAGTGGCATGGAATGTCGCTACCCATACCTGATCCGCACCGAAACCTGCGATCTGATCCACACGCTCCCGCATCTCCTGGGCTGCTTTGTTGGTAAAAGTGATGGCCAGAATGTTCCATGGATTTACTCCCATCTCATCGATCAGATAAGCCACTCTGTGGGTCAGGACACGGGTCTTGCCGCTTCCTGCGCCCGCCAACAGAAGGAGCGGTCCTTCCGTATGAAGCACCGCTTCTTTTTGTTCTTTATTTAAGGTATCATAAATACTCATGAATTATGCATTATCCCTTTCATTAAATTCCTGCAAAAACTTTCGGAAATCATCGATTGGCATAGGCTTTGCATAAAAATAGCCCTGTACGATGTCACAGTCCGCCAGACGCAGCATGTCTAACTGTTCCTTCGTCTCCACCCCCTCTGCCAATACCTTGAAGCCGAGATGCTTCAACATTTTAGTCAGATATTTGATAATTGTCAATGCCGTTTCTTCCCGTTCGCTGTTCATGGTGTCATCCAGGAACTGCTTGTCCAGCTTCACCGTATCCACCGCTACCTTGGACAACAGATTCAGGGATGAATAACCGCTGCCGAAATCATCTACTGAAATCTCTACCCCTTTATCCCGGAGAGTCTCCAGATTGTTGGTCAGTTTATTTAGATCCGACATGAAAACAGATTCCGTCACTTCCACTTCCAAAAGTTCACTGGGTACTTTGTAGTCTTTCAGGCGTTTTAAAATATTCGGTACGAAGTCTGTATATTCATTATGCCTTCTGGAAAAGTTCACCGAGATCGGCACCACTTCTTCTCTCTGCGCCAAAGCATCCTGCAAATATTCCAGTACCTGATCCAGAATGGCAAAATCCACCTTGGTCACAAATCCGTTTCTCTCAAAGACATCAATAAATCTCCCCGGCATTACCATAGAACCGTCAGCCCGGATCCATCTGACCAGAGCTTCAGCACCCACTACTTTTCCGGTGTGCAAAGAAACTTTCGGCTGCAGATACGCCCGAAATTCCTTATTATTGTATGCAGCTACCATACCAGATACGATCTCTCTGGTATTCTCCAGATTCTTACGGATCTTCTCTGTATAGATTTCCACCGCACTGTCTACCTTCTGGGTCTTGCACTGTTTTCTGGCCTCATTGGCGTTATCCATCATGGAGGACACCGACCAGTCATTCTCCAGGATTTCATACATTCCCGTGGCAATGACCAGATTGCACTGGTCGTAGCGGCTGTTGGTCTTCTGCACAAAAGTATTGGTGAATTCCAGATATTTGTCTCTGGCCTTCTCCACCGTATCTTCCTTCAGCACTCCCACGAAATGATCCGAAGTTACACGACAGAACAGTACGCCGTTCTGGCACTTTTCCTGCAAGGCTATCGCAAAATCATGCAGGATCCTATCTCCCACTTCATAACCGTACATTTCGTTCACATACTGGAAATTTGAAAAATCAGATGACACAAAAAACAATCCTGATTTCCCGTGGGCAGCCATATAGGCCTCCAGCTTATCCACAAACTTGTTATATATCGGCAGTCCGGTCAGAGCATCATAATTCAGTTTCCGGTTCAGCTCACGCTGATCCTTCTCCGCATTCTTCAGCGTGCGCAGTCGGTTAAAAATCTGGTGAGAAATTCTGCACAGTGCATTTTTCTCCTCCTGCCAGCTTCTGTCTGTGTGGCGATTTGAGAAAATAACGCTGGCCTTTAATCCCTTAGCGGCCGTGGACATTACAATCATCACGGACTCCGCCTCTTCCTTGTAGACATCCGGAGTCTCTGACTGCCGGTAGATCACAGCACCGGATTCATCGGCCTTTTTCCGGATCCTGTCCCATTCGAACACGCCGGGATTCAGGATTCTTCTGGCAAAATCTTTCTTCTCTTCACGATTCCATTGATAACGGATTGTTGGTCCAGCCTCGTTGACTTCCACACAGATCATGTCATCAATTCCAAAAAAGCTACAGGTCCGCTCACAGATCACCTTTAGTGCACTGGTCAGATTCGGCACATTTTCCAACAGATCCATGCAAAATAATACCAAATCTTCCGCACTCTCAAACTGTGCCTCTTTATGGGTAATCTCGTCCTCCTTGTTCTCTTCACTGTCCAGATAACTCTTGCCGGGCAATGCCACACCTTCCTTGACATCCAGCAGGTAATAAGCACCCTTTCCTTTGCTCTTTACCTGATACAGGGCTGCATCTGCCCACTGGAACAACAGATTGTAATCCGTCACCGTGCCGTCTGTCACCGCCGCACCCAGGCTACAGGAAATGTGCAGCCCTGTCTTGTCATCATCATAACGGTCAGACATGCAGCGGTTCAGCTGTTTTAATTTCTCCTCCAGCTGTTCTCTGTCCATGTCCTCCACATAGAAGACAAATTCATCCCCACCGATCCGGCCTTTTAACGCCTCGGGGAAAATATTACTGAGTTCATCCGCAAAGGAACACAATACCGCATCCCCAAACAGATGGCCGTTGGTGTCGTTGATCTTCTTAAAGCTGTCCACATCCTGTACGACCAGATACCCAGTCTGCCCGCGTTTCAGGCTCTGTAGCCTGGCACCGATCTGTTGTTTGATGGTAAAATTGTTCAGCAATCCGGTCAGGGAATCTTTCTGAGATTTTTCCCGCAGTTCCCACTCTTTTTTCTTCTGGTCATCAATGTCACAGACCTTTCCCAGAACCCGCTCCGGTTCTCCCTTTTCATCATAAAAAGTCTGTCCGATGACCTTCACCCACCGGGGCTTCCCCTGCGCATCGGTCTTGCAGAGTTCGATATAAATATCCGGCTTGCCACTGCGCAGTGCTTCTGCCAGCTGTTGTTCTACCGTTTCTGTCCGGTTCCCGGCTTCTTTGAGCAGCTGATCTGTATACCCCTCCGTGATCTGCCGGGAATACAGAATTCCCTCTCCCGGACCGGCATAATACATCTTGTCATTTACAATATCATATTCGAAAATCAGATCTCCGGACATACGGATCACAGCCATCAGCTTTTCCCGCTCCCGGTGCAGTTCTCTGGTGGTCTCATCCAGCTGTCTGTCCACATCCCCTGTCTGTTTTTCCTGCAATGCAACCTCTTTTTTCAATCCCATACATTTTTCTTCCATGCAGACCCTCTTTTGCTTTCTCTATACCTCTTCCACCCGGCTGAAATTCCAGACACGGAGATTGTATTCCACGATCGGCGTGTCACAGTAAATACATTTCTTGGCTCCCAGTCCCGGAAGCGGTGCTCCACAGTTCGGACAGTTCAGTCCCAGACCGGCATCCTCCTGATTCTCGATCATATCCTGATCCTGGATATAGACCAGTTCCACGTTATACTTGGCCTGTTCTTTATGCTCTTCACTGCCTCTTATTACTTTTCCGTTCTCTTTTAATGCATGAAAATACTCCACTGCCGTCTGCAGGACAATACTCTGTCTTCCCCTCTGCTTCCGGTACTGGTGGATCTCCGTTCTGTGAATATGGATATTTTCAAAGCTCTCTTTCTGGGACTGGTTCTGTAGCATTTCCAGCCGCAGTCTGAGCTGTTCTTTCAATTCTCTGGTTCCCTCCGACAACAGGGCCGGATTCTGTTTCGTAATACTCTGCAGATAGGAGGTCAGCACATTCTCCGCTCTGCTCTTCATCTCATCATAATGAAATTCCGGGAAATCCCGCATAATGGACGGCATGTACAGGTTGGTTGCGGAAGAGACCGACTTCGGTGTCATTTCCACTTCCTTTTCTCTCTGTTTCATTCCCTCGATCATGGAGTCCGTTCCGAATAACATCCGGGAGGTATCCCGCAGTTTTTTCCTGATGTTGCAATAGGCATAATAAATGATTCCTGCAAGCACCAGAAGTAATACCAATATAACGATAATTGCAATCAGATTTCCGCTCATTTATGTTTCTCTCTGTTTTTCATTCTGTTGTAATGTTTGTATAGCATAAGTTCAGGAACGCAGGTGCCAAAGTTGCACCACATAGCTGAACTGTTAACAGTTCAGCGCGCCATTCGCAAAGCCGCACTGTTACAGCAAAGTACAGCAGATGCCAAAAGGCATCCGCTGTACTGCTGTTTTGTAGAAATATTCTGCTGAGTATGTATTATACTCTGTCGTTCTCGTCAAAAGGATCACCGCACTCCGGGCAGAACTTGGGAGGATGTGCAGGATCTTCCGGCTCCCAGCCACACTTGTCGCATTTATAGATCGGTGCGCCGTCCGGCTTCTTTGCTCCGCATTCGGAACAGAACTTGCCCTGGTTTACTGCACCACAGCTGCAGGTCCAACCTGCATCGGAGGGCTTGGGTGCGCCACACTCGGAACAGAATTTGCCCCGGTTATCCGCAGCACCGCAGCTACAGGTCCAGCCTAGTACCGGTGCCTGCATCTTAGGAGCCTGCCCCTGCACAGGTGCTGCCTGTGCCTGCTGCATACCCATACCATTCTGCTGTGCATCCATCTGGTACAGTTGGCCGGCATTAATACCACCTACCATATTCGCCATGTTCATACCGGCAAATGCCATCATAGGTCCTGTGGAAGTATTAGATGCTGCCATCTTCATAGCTTCGGCCTGTGCAGCAGTCATGGTAGCTGCAGCCATTCCGGTATTGCGCAGTACTGCGGTTCTCTGCAGATCAGCAATAGTCTTCGCATCCTCATCGGGAATCTTTGCAGAGTTGATATTGATAGTAACGATCTCGATACCGCGAAGCTTGGTCCACAGATCGGAAAGTTCATCTTTTAAAGCCTCCGTCAGTTCCTCAGTGTGTGCGGGAATCTCACTGGGACGGACGCCTTTTGCGGAGATCTTGGCCAGTGCGGGCTGCAATGCAGTCAACAGTTCTGCCTTCATCTTCGCTACCAGTTCACTTCTGGTGTAGGACTCTGTTACGTTACCACATACATTCTTGTAGAATAACAGAGGATCTACCAGATGGAATGAATATTCACCGTTACAACGTAAAGAAGTATCCAGATCCAGTCCGATATTCTGATCGATCACACGGAAAGGAATGGGGCTTGCAGTACCAAAGAGATTGTTCATGATCTCCTTAATATTAAAAAAGTAGATTCTCTGATCCTTTGCCGCATTACCTCCGAAGGTAAAACGCTTCCCGATATTGGAAAATGTATTCTTAACGCTCTCACCAAGATTTCCGTAGAACAGGCTGGGCTCGGTGGAAGAATCATATACGAATTCACCTGCATCGGCACAGAACTCTACAATTCCGCCCTGATCCACGATGATCATACACTGTCCTTCGTTGACTGCCACGATAGAGCCGTTGGAGATAATGTTCTCCACACCCTTGGTGTTACTGTTACGTCCATTGGTTACACGCTGCTGTCCTTTTACTACCAGCACATCATTGGAAAGGGAATCACAATAAAAATACTCTCTCCACTGGTCAGCCATCATGCTGCTGACTGCATCTTTCGCTGCTCTGATTAAACCCATTACCGCACCTCCGTTTTTATATGAAAAATCTGTTCTTTTTCACATCTCTTATATTTTAGCAAATTTTACACATTCCCTCAACTGCTTTTCGTAAAATATCGTCTTTTTTCCTTTACAATGTGCCGTTTTTCTACTAAACTGTGATACTAGAGATGTTTGATTAAACTATAATATAAAAGGGTTGAAAGAAAAATGGGTAAAAAAGCTACAAAAGCCGCTGATAATATGTACTATCTCGCACGTTGCGAAGCCGCTGAGACGAATGCGGACTTCAGCAGCCGGGAAAAAGCCGCCGAACTGGTGGGCATCGACCGTACCAGACTGGCCAGGATCGAACTGGACACCATTGTTCCCTATCCCGAGGAAGTCAAGGCCATGGCCAAGGCCTACAATACACCGGAGCTGAACAATTCCTTCTGTGCCAGGGAATGTCCTCTGGGCCGCAGCAGTGTATCGGAAGTCGACATTGTGGACTTTGACCGGCTGGCATTGAAGGTACTGGGTTCCTTAAAGGATATCGACACCCTGCGGGCTTCCCTGATTGCCATCTCCGAAGACGGCATCATCTCCGAGGATGAGCGCCCGGCATTTCAGGATATTCTGGATTCCCTGGAGAAGATCAGTACCAATGCCAAAGCTTTGAAATTATGGGCCATCAAAAATATACACATCAAGGAGGAGGACGTCTGATCCTCCCCCTTTTTATCCTATTTTATTCTGCTTATCTTGCCGTTGCTTTCTCTGCGAATTCCGTAGTTACCAGTGCCTCGTAAGGTACTCTCTCTTTCAGTACATCCGAATCCTCCAGAATATTCTGCAACAGGTCAAAGGCATCTTTATGGAAGATCAAATCCTCTTTCCAGGTATCCTGTTCCTGATATCTGGCAACAATAGCTGTCAATGTGTCACTTTCGGTCTCGGCAAACTGGGGTGCAATACACTTGGCAATTTCCTCCGCACTATGCTCCTGTACGTAATCCATGCCTTTTTGCAAGGCATCAGTGAATGCCTGAATGGTCTCGGGATTTTTTTCCAGGTAACTCTTCTTTGCTGAGAACGAGGTATAAGGAACATAACCGGATTCTTCACCCAGAGAGGCCACCACATAGCCGTCACCCTTCTGCTCCAACAGTGTAGCATGCGGCTCGAACTCAATAGTAAAGTCTCCCTGTCCGCCGGAAAAAGCTGCTGCCGTGGAACCGAAGTCAATGCTCTGGTCGATGGACAGATCCGTTGTCGGATCCATATTATTTTTCTCCAGAATATATTCAAATACCATCTCCGGCATACCGCCCGCTCTACCGCCCAAGACGGTAGTACCTTTTAACATATCCCACGAAAAATCATCGATGGGTTCTCTCGCCACCAGGAAATTGCCAGCCCGCTGGGTCAGCTGGGCAAAATTCACCACATAATCTTCCGTTCCGCCAGCATAGGTGTAAATGGTGCTCTCGCTGCCCATAAAGCCGATGTCCGCCTCACCGGTCAGTACTGCCGTCATGGTCTTATCCGCGCCAAATCCCGTCACCAGCTCCAGATCGATCCCGGCATCTTCAAAATATCCTTCTTCGATTGCCACATACATCGGTGCATAAAAAATAGAGTGGGCTACCTCATTGAGCACCACTCTGGTCTTCTTTGGTCCGTTCGTCTGCTGTGCGCTGCCGCAGCCCGTAAGTGCAGCCGCTGCAAGCACTACAGACAATACTGCTACCGTTACTTTCCTTCTTTTCATAATCATTCATCCTCCCTGAGATTACATATTTATTCTATGTAACCTCAGGGAAAACGTTCCATATAATTACAGATTTGCCTTGATCTTATCGATCATCTCCTGATACTCCGCATCGGTCAGCAGAGTCTTGCCGGGGTTCATCTCGAAGGTTCCGCCCCACTCGAAGCCGTCCTTGTACTTCGGGCACAGGTGCATATGCAGATGGCAGCCGGTGTCACCGTAAGCGCCGTAGTTTAATTTATCGGGATGGAATGCTGCATGAATAGCTTTGGCTGCATGAGCCACATCCTCGAAGAATAATCTTCTCTCTTCCTCGCTGATGTCCACGATCTCGCTGACATGGTCCTTATATGCCACGATACATCTGCCGGGATGGCTCTGCTCCTTGAACAGGATCAGGCTGCTTACCTTCAGATCACAGATAAAAATACCGAACTTGTCTAACAGTTCTCCTCTCATACAATATCCACAATTTGCGTCTTTCATTTGTTCTCCTATCTGCCCTCTTACGGGGCCTGCCGTCTGTGGCTTAAATTCTTGTCCGGTCTTGCCGGCCAGGATCAGCTATAATGTTATGTTGATCAGTTTACGGATGTTCTCCGGATCATAGTTCAACACCAGTTCCTTCGGAAATTCCAGTTCCCGCATCAGCTGCTCTGCATCATCAAATGCTCCGATGGCAAAGCACATATGGCTGTCCGTTCCCATTATAACAGGCTGATCATACTTCATGCAAGTCTTTAACAGCTCTGTAATATTTTCTCTGCCTCCTTGTCTGGCCGACTGGGGATTCAGGGATGAATTGTTCACTTCCAACACCGCCTGTGCCTGTCTGGCCTCTCGCACCAGTTCGTCATAATCCAACGGAAATCTGCCGTCATCGGGATGCCCAAGTATTTTCACATAAGGATTCTGAAAAGCTCTGACAGATGCCAGTGTATTCTCCTTGCGGCTTCCCGCAGTAAAGGCAAAGGGATGAATGCTGGCAAGGGCATAATCCATTTTCTGCAGATAGCGCTCTTCCAGATCCAGTTCACCGTTTGTACTGCAGATATTTGCTTCTACGCCGCATAGCAGGCGCAGACTTCCATCTGGCTTCGGTATTACCCGGCCGGTGTTCTCTTCTCTGTCATATATTCTGGGAATCACTTTATAATTACTGAAAAAGAAATTATGCGGGCCTCCCGGGGAAGTCGGTCCGTGCTCACTCATTCCCAGGTACTGTAAGCCCATTGCCAATGCAGCATCTATATTCTCCAATAAGGTACTATACGCATGCCCTGCTGCCAGAGTATGCGTATGAAGATCCATGATTGCTTTCATTCTATTGTCCTTTTACTTTCCAAAACGGTCTAATTCTTTTTCTTATGAGCTTCCTTCTCCGGTTCCTGTGCTTTCATCGTATCTGCCAGATCCGCTACCAGCTGTTCCACAATCATCTTCTTCATATAGACATCAAAGCTCAACAGGCAGATCAGGGCAAATTTCTGTAAAAACTCCTGCTCTTCTCCGGTCACTTCGGTAAAGGAATCCTCTGCTCTGCGGAATTTCTCCACAACATCCTTTTTCAGATCCTCCAGCTGTTCCTTCTCCAGCACCACCACTTCCTTGTAGACGCTCTCCAGGTCAAAGACCTGTCCGTTCTGAAAATAGCGGTCAGTAAGGGGCTTAAGCAGCGTCTGGATCTCATTCATGGGAATGATCCCTTTATAATAGTAGATAAAAATAAGAAGCAGCACATGCTCTTTGGAATATTTCTTCTTCACCGGCGGCGGCAGCAGATCATTCTTCGCATAATTGTTGATCATGGTCTTGGTCAGGATGCGGTCTTCGGTCTGGGGCCGCACTGCGGAACGCAGCTTACGATCCATAAAGGTCAGTACCTGATCCATATACAGATCAATATTCGGAATGTCTTCCGACTTGATATATTCTACTTTCTCCAGACTCTGTAAGATCATCTGAAGTAATTCTTCTGTTGTTGCTGCCATAATGTTCCTGCTGTCCTTTCCGTGAGGTAGTTTCCAAAAATATTGACTCGATAACCCGTGCTTCGCACTCTGCTGTCTGCTTCGCAGACGGTTCTCTTGTTAATGAATGCAAGAAAACAAATGCTCGCTCTGCGAGCGCTTGTTTTCTTTTGCATTCATTATATAGTATTCAAAACTACATGTCAACAGTTGCACCTTTTCTCTGTTCTCTGAATTTATAAAGATTTTATAACTATTTTGTTTCACTCCTTTACTTTACAACTTTAGTATGCTAAAATACTAATAGTTGCGTTGTATTGATTACAACTATGGAAAGGTGTGTCGATAATGAATAAAAAAATCAAAACGGACGCTGTAGATTCCCTTTTTGATGCGGTGTTGTGTCTGCAGTCCCGTGAGGAATGCTACAGTTTCTTCGAAGATCTGTGTACTGTCAACGAACTGTTGTCTCTGTCCCAGCGGTTCGAAGTGGCTGCCATGCTGAAGGACGGCAAGACATATCTGGAGATTGCCGAGAAGACCGGAGCTTCCACCGCCACCATCAGCCGCGTAAACCGTTCACTGAACTACGGCAACGACGGTTACGAGCTGGTCTTTGGACGTATGGAGAAAAAGGAAACGGAACAGAATTCTTAACTTAATGAATAAAAACAGGAGCACTCAAAAACGGCGCTCCTGTTTTTATTTTATCTTTTATTCTTCTTATGCTTCGCTTGTATTGGCTGCTGTTGTTTCCGCAGCTGGAGTTTCTGTCTTCTCCACCGTCTCTGCTGTCTGTGAAGTCTTCTGATTTTCTCTCTTTTCTTCCTCTTCCACTTCCTTCAGAGCTTCTGCGATGGCTGCCTTGGCACTCTTGCGTCCTGCCCGGACCGCTTTGGCCGTTCTGGCTTTACCTTTTCTGTCAGGAACTGTCTGGTTCATATCGATTTTTCCCTGGAATACGGCATGTTCATCAATAACGATCACCTTTGTGGCAATGTCCCCCAGCACTTTGGCCGAAGCTGTCAGTTCCGCTTTCTCCGGTGCAGTGATATTTCCGGTCACTTCCCCGCCGATCAGAACAGATGCAGCCTGTACATCTCCTGTGACTATGCTTCCGGCTCCCAGGATCAGGTTGCCTGTCACCGTCACGTTACCACCAATCTTACCGTCAATTCTTGCGGAACCGTCCAATGTAAAATCTCCGGTCAACTCCGCTCCGGCACCGATCAGTGTGCTCATTTTTGTATCTGCATTCTTTTTTCCTAACATGTATCTTCCAAACCTTTCCGCAATCAACCACTGATTGCCAGCATATCCATAGGATTAATATAGCTTCCGTCTTTCTGCATCTGGTATCCCAGATCCGCGTTATCTTCGCCGATGACAAACAAGGTAGTTCCCTGTACTACGGAATCCCCCACATTCACTGTGGTATCTCCTTTATTCCGATAGATGGTGACATAACCGTTGCCATGATCCACCCACACGCTGTGTCCGTAGATCTCGTCATCATTTATGGCAATGACCGTACCGCTGGCCGCCGCCACAACCGTAGTTCCCACCGATGCATGGAATATGCACATGGGATCGCCCTCACTTACTTCCTCCATGGATGCAGAACCCGTCAGAGGGAATTCCGTAGGAAGGCTCTGCTTTTCCAGAGTTGCTGATAATTCGCTCTCACTCTGTACCTTCTGGCTTACGGTGTCGCTTAAGATCTGTATCTCTTCCGCCTGTTCCGTCACCTGCGCTTCCAGCTTACTGTTCTGCTCGCTCAGTGACTTGTTCTCTTCCTCCAGTGCCATAACCTGTTCATGGCTCCGTCTGCTGGCGTTCTCCCAGAGCTGTCCCTCGTAGATAAAATAGCCGATCACTCCGCCGACCAATACACACAACAGAAGTACCACGACTTCCACGATCCATGCACGTACACGGAACTGCTTTACATTGGCATCTGCTGCGTCTGACGTAAGAATCAGCACATGGTTCAATCTTCGCTTATGTTTACGTCTTTTCATAGAGTCACCTCCGCTAAATATCAACCCATTTTACCACAGGAAAGCTCTTACAGCAATCATTTCTTAACATTTTTGTAATATTTTCCCAAGATTTTCTTCATTTATTCGTATTTAAAAGGGAATTACCTATAAATTTTTGTGCAATTTTACAGAATCGTCTATTTACTTTTACTACCTGCTGTGCTATGATGCACTTGCTGAGACAATGTTGTATACATTGCAAAAAGTAAATGACAGCAAAGAATTTGTGGAGGTATCTATTATGAACAAAGGTACAGTTAAGTGGTTCAACAATCAGAAGGGTTATGGTTTCATCTCCGATGAATCCGGCAAGGATGTATTCGTACACTACAGCGGTCTGAAAATGGACGGTTACAAGACCCTGGAAGAGGGCGCAGCCGTTTCTTTTGATATCGTAGATGGAGAAAAGGGACCTCAGGCTGTTAACGTAACCAAACTTTAATCATAAACGAAAAATAAGATCCGCAGGCGCTATCACATGATAGTTCCTGCGGATCTTTCTATTTTTCTCTGCACACTGTCAGTACATCTTCCCATTTCATGCTGCCGCCGAAGAGATCCAGTGCACTCCCGATGGTCACATTCATCCGGTTCTGCCCCAGTTTTTTTAACAAATACAGATCTTCCATGGAGTGAACACCACCCGCATAGGTGATTGGATTTCCGGTATAATTTCCAATAAACTTTACCAGTTCCTGTTCAATTCCCCGGGCCTTGCCTTCCACATCCACTGCATGGATCAGGAATTCATCACAATAGGCAGATAATTTTTTAAGTAGCGCCTCATCCACTGCTTCTTCTGTCAGCTTCTGCCAGCGGTCAGTCACTACCAGATACTGCTCTCCCGCACGCTTGCAGCTTACATCCAGCACAAGGTGCTCTTTTCCGATGGACTGGACCAGTTTGTCCAGTCTGTCATAGTCGATCCGTCCCTCCCTGAACACATAGGACGTCACGATCACATGGGAGGCCCCTGCTGCCAGATACTCTGCCGCATTCTCCGCCGTGATGCCTCCTCCGACCTGCAATCCTCCCGGATATACACGCAGGGCCGACAATGCCTGTTCCTTCGTTGCCTCATAATAAGGGCTGTCCGAGGCATTCAATAAAATAATATGTCCACCTTTTAAACTGTTTTTCTGATACAGTTTTGCATAAAAGGCAGCGTCCTGTTCTGAGACAAAGTTCTCCTGCGCCCGATCACCGAGATCTTTTAAGCTTCCACCGACAATCTGTTTTACTTTTCCGTTATGAATATCAATACAGGGGCGAAATTCCATCTTTTTCCTCGTTTTCTTCCAAATGATTTTTATTTTTTTGAATTATTTTCTAAAATCCGCACATACTACCCTCAAGCCGACCACCTTTGGTTCGGACTGAATATCCCTGACGGGCATCTTGAAATGGAGGACATTATGAAAAATAAGACAAATAACGTAACATCCCACATCGGGAAAAAAATACTGGTTCTGGGCATCATCACAGTCTACCTGTGTATGGCGACCGCCTGTGGCACCAACAAGAACAACAATAACTCCGGCAGCATGGCTGCCTCTCCTTCTCCGTCCACCTCTCCTGCTGCTCAGGGGAGCACAGAGGCGCAGACCACAGAGACCGGAACTGCCGCTACCGACAGCACTATGGGTGACATGAACGGCAACGGTAACACCGTAGGAGAAAATGATTCCATGCTGGACAATGCAGGCAATGCCATCGGAGAAGCCGGTGATACCGTAGGCAATATCGTGGACGATGCCGCAAACGGTGTCTCCGATATCACCAACGACCTGGTAGGCAACGGTAATGATACTGCAGGTAACAACAATTCTACCACTGCCACCACCGGAGCCGGCCAGAGATAAGTTATACCTCTTCCATGATCGTACCTTCCCGGTAAGCCTCCAGGAGTTCTTCCAGATAGAAGATATTCTCCTGGATCTCCTTGCCGGTATCGGTATCGGCCACCAGTTTTCTGCGGGGGAAATTCTCCACCACCACGGAATCCGAGAAAATATCCGATTCCTTGATGATCGCCGCTTCCGTAGATTCAAAAGGTTCATGGGCTACCAGACGCATTCCTCTGGAATTACATACCAGCGTATATCCCGCAATTCCCGTCTTTTTCTGATATGCTTTGGAAAAGCCACCGTCGATGATCAGCAGCTTACCGCCGCATTTGATGGGTGATTCCCCATGGATCTGTTCCACGGGCACATGACCATTGACGATATGGGCATCGGCCTTGTCCAGACCGAATTCCTCTAAGATTCTGCCGATGACTTCCTCATTTTCCAACAGCTTATAGTAACTGTTTTTCTCTTCTATATGAGTCTCCTTATCCTTCAGGAAATACCGCTCAAAGGTAGCCATTTTTGCCTTGCCGAACACCGGGGAACCGGGGCCCGCCCAGATGTACCAGATCATATCCTGTCCAAGAGCGCGCTCTTTGGCTTCCTTGGCATAATAACCTCTTCTGGCGTAATATTCCAGAATGTCGTACAGTGCTTTTCCGCAATACTCTTTTCCGCAGATCTCCACCTGCATGAAACTGCCGTCCGGATTCAAGGGGACACAGCCGTGATACAACAGATTGCCGTTGTAAATCTTGTACATGCCGCCCTTGGAAAACAGAAATTTTACATGGCGCTGCAGTTTCTCACAACGCATGAACACCTGCTGTAGGCGCAGCATGACCTTGCTCTCTTCCTCCGTGAGTTCGTAAGGATGTACAGGATCCACCGTAGGGAAATCCACGTCTTTCATGGGATATTCTTTGCCGTCCACGCAGATCGTCTTTTTCTCGAAATCGATCCGATGCAACAGCATCCGGTCTTCCATATGGAACTCCGGGTGTCTCATAATCAGCTGTCCTTCCAGCTTGAACTGCAAGATAGCAATTGCTTTATGCATCTTGGTGTCCAGCCCGAGATCCTTGGTATTGTAATCGGTATTGAACTTGATGGTAAAGGCATCGCAGTTGGTATTCTCATAAGTTTCCAGTGCAAATGTAGCCAGAGGCAGCAGGTTGATGCCGTAGCCATCCTCCAGAGTGGCGAGATTACCGTATCTGGCAGACATTCTGACCACATTGGCGATACAGGCCAGACTTCCGGCCGCCGCACCCATCCACACCATGTCATGATTGCCCCACTGGACATCCACGGAATGGTATTCGCACAAAGTATCCATAATAATATGAGGGCCGGGACCTCTGTCGTAAATATCACCGACGATATGCAGATGATCGATGACCAGCCGCTGGATCAGGTGGCTTAACGCAATAATAAACTGCGGCGCTCTGCCGATGCGGATGATAGTATGGATGATCTCATTATAGTATGCCTCTTTGTCCTGGATTTCTTCCTTCTCCGTGATCAGTTCTTCGATGACATAGGCGAAATCCTTCGGCAATGCCTTTCTGACTTTGGAGCGGGTGTATTTGGAAGAGACACGTTTGATGACCTGTACCAGACGATGAAGGGATATTTTGTACCAGTCCTCCAGATTGTCCTCTTCTCTTTCCACGATCTCCAGTTTGCTCTCTGGGTAATAGATCAGGGTTGCCAGGCTTTTTTTGTCCTTGTTGCTGATGGTGTTGCCGAATTCCTCGTCGATCTTGCGGCGTACGGAACCGGAACCGTTTTTCAGGACATGGTTGAACTGTTCGTATTCTCCGTGGATATCCGTCAGGAAATGTTCCGTACCTTTGGGGAGGTTCAGGATGGACTGGAGGTTGATGATCTCTGTGGAGGCTGCCGCTATATTTTTGTATTGGTGTGAGAGGGTCTTTAGAACCTTCTGTTCCATTTCGCTCATGAAATTCACCTTTCTATGTTACTTCACGAAGCGTACGGATACCATGCCTCGGTGTAAGGTCTCCGAGTGTGAATTTTTTAGGAAAAGTGATTCATTTGTTCTACTTAACACGGGCACGCCTACACGCACCATCCGTAGTGCGGATCGGCTGTCGCAAACATCGTGTTTGCTCCACCCTGTTCTTCAACACTTTTCAAGAAAATGTCAACACTCTACGACAAACATCATCGCCATGGCATCCATCCACTTCGTCAGTTCATGACTTTACCAGGTAATTACATCGCTGCATTGATAACATCAGACATGTTGTACATGCCAGCGGGCTTGCCTGCCAGGAACTTGGCTGCCTGTACGGCGCCTTTACCGAAGACAGCTTTGGAGTAGGCGGTGTGAGAGAAGGTTACAACTTCGTCTGCCCCGGCGAAGATCACATCATGGTCACCGACGATGGTGCCGCCTCTGACAGAGCTGATGCCAATTTCTTTCTTCGGTCTCTGCTCTCTGCGGTTGCTGCGGTCATAGACATATTCATACTCACCGTTAAATTCCTCGTTGATGGAATCTGCCAGTGCCAGTGCGGTGCCGCTGGGAGCGTCTACCTTCAGATTGTGGTGCTTCTCCACAATCTCCATATCGAAGCCTGCGTTGGCCAGCACTCCGGCAGCTTCTTTCAAAAGCTTTAACATCAGGTTGATACCTAAGGACATATTGGCGGATTTTAAGATGGCCACCTTTTTCGCTGCTTCGTCTACTTTCGCCAGCTGTGCCTCGGACAGACCAGTGGTACACAGCACGCAGGGAAGCTTTTTCTCCACGCAGTAATCCAACAGCTTGTCTACTGCCACGGCTGCGGAGAAATCAATGATTGCATCTGCAGCCACATCACATTTGGTAATATCTGTGAATACAGGGTAGGGATTGTGTCCATCGTCTCTGGCATCGATTCCCGCCACCAGTTCCATATCGGGGTCCGCTGCGATCAGTCCGCTGATCACCTGTCCCATTTTACCGTTACATCCATGCATGATTATTTTTACCATTTTTCTTTTCTCCCATCTATCATGATTTTTGTAATAACGATCCAGCAGCCCTCATATTCATTTGCAAAAGCGCACTATGAATCGTTACTTTTTGAAAAAAGATCCCGCCCATGATAAAATTTTCACAGGCGGGATTCTTCCACTCTTGCTCTCTATTTTCCAGCCTACAGGACACCATAATCCTTCAGGGCTTTTTCAAGCCTCTTGGCATTGGCCTCTTCCATTTCACACAGAGGCATACGGAACGCACCGGCTCCCATTCCCATCATGTTCAGTGCGGTCTTCACAGGGATCGGGTTCACTTCACAGAACAGCGCGTTACACAGATCCATGGCATCTAACTGCATCTGACGGCTGCCTGCCACATCTCCGTCAAAGAACTTCTGGCAGATCTCGTGGGTCTGTGTAGGTGCTACATTGGAAAGTACGGAGATAACTCCGACTCCGCCCAAGGCCAGAATGGGTACGATCTGGTCGTCATTACCGGAATAAATATCCACAACGCCCTGTCCGATGGCTGCCAGGTGAGCGATCTGGCTGATGTTGCCGCTGGCTTCCTTGACACCTACGATGTTCTCCACGTCCTTACACAGCTTCACTACGGTCTCCGGCAGAATATTGCATCCGGTACGGCTGGGTACGTTATACAGAATAGCGGGAACCTTCACAGAATCCGCAACGGTCTTGAAATGACGATACAGTCCCTTCTGGGTTGCTTTATTATAGTAGGGACTTACCAGCAGAATGCCGTCCACGCCGTATTTCTCCGCTTCCTGAGACAGATATACTGCGGTATCGGTACAATTGGAACCGGTACCTGCTACTACGGGGATTCTCTTTGCAACTTTGTCCACACAGTATTTGATAGTATCCAGATGCTCCTCATGGGTCAGGGTAGATGACTCACCTGTGGTACCGCATACGATAATAGCATCTGTGCCGTTTGCGATCTGGAATTCGATCAGTTCACCGAATTTCTCATAATTGACGGATCCATCCTCGTTCATGGGTGTGACGATTGCCACGCCTGCTCCTTTAAAAATAGCCATATGCTTCCTCCATTTGCAAAACGCCAGCGCACAATGGCGCCGGCGCTGATTATCCAAGCTTATTTGATAGCGCCCCATCTGCTCACGAGATGACAGTCATACGCTTCTTAAACGTATGCCCAAGATAACATATACAGGATACCTTATCTTTCGGCGTGTTCCCCTTTCTTCTTCCCTCAACGGTACCTGTTACCTCCGAAAAAATACTCTTGAAAAACGCAACCTCTATCTTCTTAAATATAGTTTTATGATAGCATCAACCCATGTGACTGTCAATCCCAGACCTTGAATTTTACCGTTTCAATCTTGGACACTTCATCCGCCAGAACACAGATCTCATCGTTCAGGGTGATTCCCGTCAGAATCACATCCGTATCTCCCCTGCATTCCAGTAATGCCTTCAGGTCATCTTCCGTAATAATATCCTTCTCCACCAGTCCCAGCACTTCGTCCAGGATCAGCAGATCGCATTCTCCAGTCGTCAGTACTTTCTTGGCAAAGCCGATCCCGTTACGGATGTTCTGGATCTCCTCCTGCTTCTTTTCCTCCGGTAATTCCACGAAATTACCGTCCGATTTCTCGAAACGGAACAGCTTGATCTCCGGCTCCATTCTGCGTAAAAAATCGGAATCCCCCAGTCCCTTTCCCTTCAGGAACTGAATAATAACGACCCTCTTGCCTTCTACCGCTGCCTGTACCGCTCTTCCAATCGCTGCCGGTGATTTGCCTCTGCCATCGCCGGTATAAATATAGATGCATCCTTCTGCCATTCCACACCTCATGGTCTATCTGCGTATCTGACGCTCCCTAGCTGTACACAGTTACTAATATCTATGCATTCTTTTATACCATATATTGTCACTTTTTGCAATCTTTTGTCGTTAGACGATGGATTCCTGCACCTGTGCCTCCTCCAGAAGTTCCAGTTTGCTGACGGATACCTCGAAAGCTACTCTTTTCTCCACATGCTCTTCATCCAGTTTTTTCATATATTCACGGCTCTGGATCCGTCCCCAGATCGCACAGCGCTCTCCTACCTTGAAATGCTCCGCATAACGGGCGTTACGTCCCCAACAGATACAGGGAATATAATCGGATTTTCCGTACGGACGGTTTACCGCCAGCAGCAGATCCGCTATTTCTCTTCCCAACGGTGTCTTACGATACACCGGTTCCTTACATATATATCCATCCAGATAAATCTGGTTCGTCTTCGAACTTTCTTCCATTTCTTCAATAAATTTCACTTCTCTGGCAAACACAGACAACACCAGTCTGTTCTTGCGCTCCTCATGACGATTGTAGGAACGAAACTGTCCGTTCACACACAAAAGCATTCCGACATAGCTGGCTGTCACGTCCAGTAATCTTTCTGAGACCATCACCGGTATAATGTCAAAACTGTCGCTCAGTCTCGTACATTTGATGTCCACCATGTAGAATCCTTCCCCATAGATCTCATGGCTGTAGGAAAAATTGCTTACCACTTCCCCCATCACCGTTACCTGATTGTTTTCAATAACCTTATCTGTCATTTTTGTTCTCCCTTCTACATCTTCTGACTCTTCTACAACAATCTTTATGTATTGCACTACTATTTATACTCTAAAATCCATCGTTTGAGTACTAAAACTCATCGCACAAAAGGGCAAATTACGCACAAAAGGGATTTCTTTTCCATACTTTTTCATATAGAAAACCACCAAAAGCGTTGATTTTCCACGGTTTTTTCTTGCGTCCGGAAATGATAAGTGCTATACTGAAACAGTTTGAAAAAAGGTTAAATCAGTTGCACGCATTTTTAGAAAGGCAAGGATTTTTATGAGACAAAAAAGAGAAGATGTCAGAAACGTTGCAATCATTGCTCACGTAGACCACGGTAAAACCACTCTGGTGGATGAGCTGTTAAAACAAAGCGGTGTATTCCGTGAAAATCAGGAAGTTGCTGAGCGTGTCATGGACTCCAACGATATCGAGCGTGAGCGTGGTATCACCATTCTGTCCAAGAACACTGCCGTTATGTATAAGGGTACCAAGATCAACATCATCGACACCCCGGGCCATGCGGACTTCGGCGGCGAGGTAGAGCGTGTCCTGAAAATGGTAAACGGTGTTATCCTGGTGGTGGATGCCTTCGAGGGTGCCATGCCCCAGACCAAATTCGTGCTTCGTAAAGCACTGGAATTAAAGCTTCCCGTTATCGTATGTATCAATAAGATCGACCGTCCCGAAGCAAGACCCGATGAGGTCGTAGACGAGGTACTGGAACTGTTCTTAGAGCTGGATGCGGATGATTCTCAGCTGGATTGTCCTTTCGTATATGCTTCCGCAAAGGCCGGTATTGCCTCTCTGGATGCTGACGAAATGGGTACTGATATGGAACCTCTGTTTGAGACCATTTTAAACTACATCCCCGCTCCCGAAGGAGATCCGGATGCGGCTACCCAGGTACTGATCAGTACCATTGATTATAATGAATATGTAGGACGTATCGGTGTCGGTAAAGTAGACAACGGTACCATCCGTGTAAACCAGGATGTGGTCATCTGTAACCACCACAACCCCGACAAGATCATTAAGACCAAGGTCAGCAAGCTGTATGAGTTCGACGGTCTGAATAAAGTAGAAGTCAAGGAAGCAGGCATCGGTTCCATCGTTGCCATCTCTGGTATCAGCGAGCTTCACATCGGTGACACCATCTGCTCTCCGGAAAATGTGGTACCCATTCCTTTCCAGAAGATCAGTGAGCCTACCATCGCCATGCAGTTCATGGTCAACGACTCTCCCCTGGCAGGCCAGGAAGGTAAATTCGTTACCAGCCGTCACCTGCGTGACAGACTGTTCCGCGAGTTAAATACCGATGTATCCTTGCGTGTGGAAGAGACCGATTCTCCTGACCGTTTCAAAGTATCCGGCCGTGGTGAGCTGCATCTGTCCGTACTGATCGAGAATATGCGTCGTGAAGGTTTCGAATTCGCCGTGAGTAAGGCAGAGGTTCTGTATCATACCGATGAGAACGGTAAAAAGTTAGAACCTATGGAGCTGGCTTACATCGATGTTCCCAATGAATTTGCCGGTGCTGTTATTGAGAAGCTTGGTCAGAGAAAAGGTGAACTTCGTAACATGGGTTCCATTTCCGGCGGCACTTACACCCGTCTGGAGTTCTCCATCCCCGCAAGAGGACTGATTGGTTACCGCGGTGAGTTCATGACCGATACCAAGGGTAACGGTATTCTGAACACCGTATTCGACGACTACGGCCCTTACAAGGGAGATATCCAGTATCGTAAGATGGGTTCCCTGATCGCATTTGAAGCCGGTGAGGCTATCACCTACGGTCTGTACAATGCACAGGAGCGTGGTACTCTCTTCATCGGACCCGGTGAAAAGGTATACTCCGGTATGGTCATCGGTCAGACCGGACGCAGTGAGGACATCGAGATCAATGTCTGCAAGAAGAAGCAGCTGACCAACACCCGTTCCTCCAGCGCTGACGAAGCTCTGCGTCTGACACCGCCCAAAATCCTGTCTCTGGAGCAGGCTCTGGACTTCATCGATACCGACGAACTGTTGGAAGTAACTCCTACCAACCTGCGTATCCGTAAGAAGATTCTGGATCCGACCATGAGAAAACGTGCCATGATCAATAAGAAAGCTTAAGAAGATTTATAAATATAACCACCTTCGTGTACTGCCTGCAGTATGTGAAGGTGGTTTTTAACTGGGTTAACAAAGAATCCCAAATGCCCACGGCGAACGGAACATCCTTCCTCGATGTAAGGTCTCCCGGTGGGAATTTTCTGACGAAAAGTGAGTAGCGGTTCTAATCCGTACGGGCACGGCTCCAGTTGCCATCCATGGCAACGTCCGCCTGTCGCGAACGTCCTGTTCGCTCCACCCTGTCTTTCAACACTTTTCGAGAAAATATCACCACCTCCCGACAAACATCTTCGGAAGGACATTCCATCCGCTGCGGGCATTCTGCGTTTTGGAAAGCCTGCGAAAAAACAGTAGCCCGCGTTGGGGTAAGGACAAGCAGACTCTAAGCAGCCGTCGGTACTTAGCGAGGGTACTTTCCTCGCTTATGTACCGCTACGGTCTGCGTCCGAAGTGGAAACGGGTCTGCGGTTCTTAGCCCCAATACGGGCTACGGGGATATTTCACTAACTCTTCAGTTAATTCCAGGTGGCTGTCAGGACATGCTCCCCGGTCATCTGGACGACGGTGTCTGCGGTAATAATCTGGCCGCTGTACTCCCATCCGCCGAAGGCACTGCCCTCTTTTACCGGGGTAGGAAGTTCACCATAGGTCTCGCCGAAGGTCACCTGTTTGGATTCCACGGTGGAACCGTCGGCACCGGTGCCGCCGTCATAGTCGAATTTCACGGTGAACTGTGCGGGAACCCAGTGAGCGGTCAGAGTCATATCGCCGGTGACTTTCTCCGACTGGAAATACCACAGCACTGTCTCTCCTTCTTTTTCCGTATACCACCCGTCAAAGGTGTAGCCGGGCTTATAAGGTGTCTCGGGCTCTGTAAGGAATTCACCGTAGCGTACCTTCCGGGCTGCCACTTCGCTTCCGCCGTCCGTATCGTACACAATGTTGAATCCACCGCGTATCGCGAAGAAAATAATCATTCCCACGATCACCACGATCAGGACACCGATCAGGCCGTCCAGAATGCGGATGGGAACATCCTTGCTTCCGTAAATGCCGCGGCCGAACCATTTTCCTTTCGGACGGATTGCTTCCTCCGGCTGCTGCGTCGTTTCCGACTGCGTGGTGACTTCTGCTGCCTTTTCTTCTGTATTCTCTGTTGTCACTTGTTCCTGATTCATAATTTTTCCTTTTCCTAATCTATCATAAGCAATTTCTATGTGCTGCGCACTCTCGAAATTGCAACCAATATTCGTATTCCGGACTGTCGTCCTTCATACTCATATTGTTTTACTCCCAACATAGAAAACATCCTTTACCTGCAAGCAGTCACGGATGTTTTCTATGGGTGAGTCTTATGTCATTACTTTCTTACCAGGTACTTTCTCATATCGATCGCACAGGCAACCAGAATGATGAGACCCTTGATCACATACTGCATGTTCATGTTGATGGACAGGAAGTTCAGTGCTACGAAGATGATTCTTAAGAGAAATACACCAAGTACGACACCACTGATCTTACCGGTACCACCTACGAAAGAGACACCGCCGATAACGCAAGCTGCAATGGCATCACACTCGTAGTTCAATCCGGTATTTGCTGTGTTGGAACCGATACGGGAAGACTCGATGAAACCGGTCAGACCGTACATGGCACCTGCCAGTGTATGTACTAAAATGGTGGTTTTCATTACGTTAACACCGGATACCTTTGCTGCTTCGGGATTGGAACCTACTGCAAACATGTTCTTACCGAAGGTGGTCTTGTTCCAGATGAACCACATGATAACAACGATCAAAGCTGCCAGCCATACATAGTTGGGAATGGCGATTCTCGCGCCGCCGGCATTGAAGGAGATCACGCTTCCCTTTACCACATCGTTGAAGTGCTGATCCAGACCGGACAGAGGCTGGCCGTTATTGCCGTTGATCATGATATACATTAACAGTAAACCATATACGATCAGCTGGGTAGCCAGAGTTACGATGAAGGGATGTAACTGGAACTTCGCCACGAAGAATCCATTGACCCATCCTACGATACCACCGACCAACAGTACGATCAGGATCACCAGAGGGATCGGAAGTACCGGAAGGTTCGGGAACATCTTGGTCGCATAGGTTACGGACTGCATCAGGGATGCGGTAATACATGCGGTAAGTCCTACCACACGTCCTGCGGACAGGTCAGTACCGGTCAATACGATACATCCCGCAATACCACAGGCAATGGGAAGGTTCGCTGCGGACAGGCTGATAATGTTGACAATGGAAGCCGCCGACAGGAAATTGGAGTTCTGGATGTAAGTGTAAATAATTGCTACGATCAGCAGGATGTACAACGCATTGTTCAGTAAAAACTCTTTCCAATAAGTTTTCTTGTCCTTGCTGTCCAGCTTCTTGTAATCTGCAAAATTTTGCTTTACGCCGTTAATTTTATTTTGAATTGCTTTGCCGGGATTCATACGCATATCCTCCTATACATATTTTGCAGCAAGAGACATGATCTCTTCCTGTGTCGTATTTTTGGCATCTACTTCTCCTGCCAGTCTGCCGCCACTCATGACAAGTATTCTGTCACATACACCCAGCAGTTCCGGCATCTCCGAAGATACCATCAGGACAACTTTGCCCTTGTTCGCCAGATCGATGATCAGCTGGTAGATCTCATATTTTGCACCTACGTCGATACCTCTGGTAGGTTCATCCAGCATCAGCACCTCAGGCTCTGTGAGAAGCCATCTGCCGAGAATAACCTTCTGCTGGTTACCACCGGATAATGACCGGATCTTCGTCTTCTGGGAAGGTGTCTTGATGTGCATGGCATCAATAGCCCATGCGGTGTCCTTCTCCATGGATTTATCACTCAGATAAAATCCTGCTCTCTTATGCTTCTTCAGACTGGAGATCACCGTATTCTCCCGGATATTCAGGATACCGAAAATACCGGTAGCACGACGTTCCTCTGTCAGAAGTGCAAAGCCGTTTTTAATAGATTCTCTGGCATTGCGGTTCTTCACTTCTTTGCCGTCTAATTTGATCAGACCGTCTTTTCTGGTAGCAACGCCGAAGATATTCTCCAGCGTCTCCGTTCTGCCGCTTCCGTCCAGTCCAGCCAGACCCACGATCTCACCCTTTCTGGCCTTAAAGGACACATCCTGCAACAGAGAATACCTTGCAGTCAGATGCTCCACTTCCAATGCCACTTCTCCGGGCTTGTTCGTCTTGGGAGGGAACTGATTGGTTAGCTCACGTCCTACCATGAGTCTGATGATCTTATCTGTGGTCAATTCTTCTGCAGGCTCCGTTGCGATCCAGGTACCGTCACGCATGACGGTTACTTCATCTGCGATCCTAAGGATCTCTGCCATCTTGTGAGAGATATAAATAATACCGCATCCTCTGTCGCGAAGCATGTTGATGATCTTAAACAGATGCTCCACTTCTTCTTCCGTCAGGGATGAAGTAGGTTCGTCGAATACAATGATCTTGCTGTTATAGGATACCGCCTTGGCGATCTCAACCATTTGCCTTTGTGATACCGGCATCGTACTCATAATTCTCTTGGGGTCTACTGCGATCCCCAGTTCTTCAAAAATCTTATTGGTGTCTTCCAGCATTTTATGCTCGTTGACCATAATACCTGCTGTCATGGGATAACGGCCCAGCCAGATATTATCCATGACATTTCTCTTCAGTGCCTGGTTCAGTTCCTGATGAACCATGGCCACTCCGTTGTTCAGTGCTTCTCTGGAATTCTTGAAATTAACTTCCTTGCCTTCCAGTTCAATCTTTCCTGCATCCTTACTGTAGATACCGAACAGACACTTCATCAAGGTGGATTTACCGGCGCCGTTCTCTCCCATCAGCGCGTGTACCGTTCCCTTTTTTACGGTCAGGGATACATGATCCAGTGCCTTTACGCCGGGGAATTCCTTGCATATGTCTGTCATCTGAAGCAATACTTCCTGTCCCATACGCATCCTCCTATACATAAAGAGCAGCTGCTGCCAGATGCAGCAGCCGCTTCTTTTATTTACTTGTTATTCAGATCATTCTCCGGTGTAAGTAGCGTAAGGGATGTAGATCTTGTTGCTAACCTTCTCAGAGATGTTGAAGCTGTCGGTATCTGCCATCAGATCCTTGCCAGCCTGGATGTTCTTAGCCAGGTAAGCAATACCGTTTGCCATACCTTCTGCATCCTGCTTGATGGTACCGGTCATCTTGCCGTCTGCGATCAGCTGCTTGGCTGCGTCAGTTGCATCAACACCGAATACAGGAATGGTGGTGCAGTTGCCATCGCCTAAGTTGTAGCCCTTGTCATTCAGAGCGGAGATAACGCCTTCAGCCATACCGTCGTTGTTGCAGATAACCAGCTCGATCATGTTACCAGCGGACTCATTGTACTGAGACAGGTTGGTGGTCATGTAGTTGTTAGCTGCGGTTGCGGACCAGTTACCGTCCTGGTCAACCTGATACTTATCGGTATTGGATGCATCGAAGTACTCCAGAGCGGGCTTGCCTGCTGCGGTGATCACTGCATCTGCATCTTCTACGCCGTACTGGGTACGATAGATTGCTTCTACGTTACCTAACTGACCCATGAACATTGCGTAGCTGATCTTGCCATCGCCATTCAGATCAATAGCATCGAAGTTGTCTACTACATACTGACCAACCATCTTACCCTGCATATGACCTGCTTCGGGAGCATCGGTTCCAACGAATGCACACTTGTCATAGCTGCCTAATACCTTACCTTCATCCTCATCGGACTCAACCGCACGGTTGAAGAAGATAACAGGGATTCCAGCTGCGCTTGCCTTGTCAACGATAGCCTGGGAAGCGTCTACGGAACCGGATGTTACGATGTTGACGATCAGAAGGTTGGTACCCTGTGCAATAGCGGTATCGATCTGCTCGTTCTGGGTGGTCTGGTTACTGTTGCCGTCATAATTCTGGAACTTGATGCCTGCTTCGGTAAGCGCATTATCCAGTGCAGTACGCACGCTGGAGATGTATGTATCACTGTAGGTGTAATAGAATACTCCTACATTCAACTCTCCCTTTCCTCCGCCGCTCTTTCCGCACGCTACGAGGCTGAGCATCATAATGCCGACCAACAGTAGTGACATGAACTTTTTCATATAAAATACCTCCTTGTTTTGATGAAAATGTATGTGTTTCATCTCTTGATGAGGTAATTATATGGCATCTTGTACATAAAAGATATACAAAATCTTACGCATGGGGTTAAAAATTATACTATTCTGTACACATTTTGTTCATGTTCTGTACATAATTTGTAACTATTCAGAGCCGAAAAGCATTACATAATTTCGTCGAACGCTTGCATTCGTAAGAATTATGTAATGCTTATTCGGCGAAGTAACCACATGAGCAAAAGAATAGCTCTGAAAGAGCGGTTTTGCGAGTGGGGTTCTGAATAGTTACTTTCTCTCTTCAAAAGAGAACAATATCTTCTGGCTCTCCCGCTCGTACATGTTCTCTCTGGTCACAATAGTGGTGGCTGTGTCTATCACGCTGGGGCCGCCGGTCTGTCCGTTGATCAGGTTCGCTGCCGTCTCCACTCCCAGATACCCCATGGCATAGGGGTTCTGCACGATCAGGGCATCCACCTCCCCGGTCTCCAACATTCCCACAGAGACCACATTGGAGTCAAACGCCACCACCTGCGTCCTGTCTCCCCGGTCCAGATCCCGGATGGCCCAGCCCACACCGAGGCTGGTCCATTCGTTAAAGGTCACCACCACATTGATCCTGGAATCCGACAAAAGCATCTCTTTTGCTCCCGCTCTGGCATCCTCCGTGGTGGAAAGAACATTGATGGTGGTAATATCCTTTACTCTCGGGTCCTGCTCCACCGTCTGCCGGAATCCCAGTTCCCGTTGCTGCCCGTTGGCGGAATTCACATCATAATTCACGATACCGATATACAGTTCGTCTTCTCCCACCGCCAGAGCTGCTTCCGCCGCCTTCACACCGGCCTGCAGGTTATTGGTCCCAATGCGGCAGCTTACCATACTGCTGTTGACATCACTGTCAATGACAACGATCTTAATTCCTCTCTGGGCTGCCTGACCGATGATCTCCGCATTGGCATTGTAATCCACCGCAGAGAAAACGATCACATCCACTCCGTCCTCCATGGCCTGCCGCACCATCTCATTCTGGGTCACATAATCTTCTTCCGATTCCGGGCCGTTAAACGTAACATTCAGATTGTATTCCGTAGCCGCCGCCCGGGCACCCGCAAAGACACTTTTAAAAAAGGCGCTCTCCGTGGACTTCACGATCATAGCCACCTGGGTTTTCCCTGTCTCAGCTTCTTTTCCGCAGCCACTCATGCTCATAAGAAGCAGGACACCCGCAGCCAGCAGGGACAGTATTTTTTTCATTTTCTGTTTTCTCATACTTTCTCCCATCCTGCCGCTGCATTTTCTTCCACCTTCGGCATCCGTATGATCACAGTAGTGCCTTCATCCAGTTCGCTTTCTATGGAAAGACCGTACTCTTTTCCGAAATAAATCTTAATCCTGTCGTTGACGTTCTTGATGCCGATGCCAGAATTATCTCCCGGCTCCTTATGAAGGATCGACCGACACTGTTCCTCTGACATACCGACACCGTTATCCTCCACCCGGAAGACCACATCTTCCCCTTCGCTGTAGATGCGGATCAGAATCCGTCCTTCATCCACCATGCGGTCCAGTCCGTGATAGATGGCATTTTCGATAATGGGCTGCAGGGTGATCTTGTTACAGTAATATTGCAGACAGTCCTCTTCCACCTGAAACTCATAGGAAAACTGATTCTTATAGCGGAAATTCTGGATCTTTAAATAGCTTCTGGCATGCTCTACTTCTTTTTCAATGGGGATCAATTCGTGCCCCTTGCTGATACTGATACGAAACAGTTTCGCCAGAGCATTGACCATCTCCACGGCATCCTGACACCTTTCTTCCTCGCAGAGCCACCCGATGGCATCCAACGTATTATATAAGAAGTGGGGATTGATCTGGGCCTGCAGAGCCTTTAACTCCGTTTTGCGCAGGGAAATCTCTTCCTGACGTACCTGCTTCATCAGTTTCTGGATTTTTCTTACCATGTGCTCGTAGGACTGTGACAGTGCCTCGATCTCCGTGGTGCCTTCCACAGGCTGATAAACATATCCCGCAGCATCCTTTTCGAACTCTTCCATAGCCCGGATCAGACGCTGCACCGGATTGGTCACCAGTCTGGATACCAGAACACTGACCACCATGGTCGTCAGCAGAATGATTGTCAGCATGACACAGATGTTTCCCACCAGTTCCATCTCTTTGGCCGTCACCAGTTCACTGATATAGCTGACACCCACCACCTTCCAGTTACAGTTATCCAGCGCCAGGACACTACAGATCAGTTCTTCGGTCTCAAAGGAACCGTTGTGGCTCAGATCCAGTCCCTCCGTGGCTTCCGTCTTAAGACCCGAATACAGCAGCTGCTGTTGGGGATGATAGATGATCTCTCCATTACTGTCTGTGATAAAGCAGTAGCCATGCTGTCCGATTCCCACATCGTCCACATAATCCGATATTTTGGAGAAACGGATATCAATGACTACCCGCAGCTTCTGTCCGTCTGCTCCGGGAATCTCCTGTAAGACCGATACCACCCAGGGATAATAGTCCTGCAACAGAGATTCCACATGGGGTTCCGACAGATAGAGTACCCCGGGGCTGTAGGAATCCAGTTCGATATAAGACAGATCCTTCAGATAATGTTCCTTCAGAGTATGAGTTCCCGTATGGGAATCCACCAGCTTCCCCTGCTCATCATAGATATAGACCGCCACCAGATCCGACCGGACACTGCAAAGAGTCTCCAGTGTCTGCCCGGTACTTCCGCCGCTCTTTGTCAGATCCTTCTCGATCAGACTCATGATCTCCTGCATATCTCCGATGTAGTTAGAAATGGTATTGGAAGCCTGAGTCACCGCCTGTTCACTGCTGGTATGTGCCGCCTGTTTCATACTTCCGACATAAAGAGAAAAAAAGTAAAAAGTGGACCACAACAAAAACAGGGTAACCAGTCCCACCACTAATGTCGTAATGATAAAAGAAAGAGACGTTTTTTGCTTCTTCATATCTTATTCTTTCTCCTGTCGCATGGCATTGGGAGATACCCCGCAATACTTTTTAAAGCAGTAGCTGAAATAATGCTGATCGCTGTAACCGCAGCGCTCCGCAATCTCCCGCATCTTCATGGAACTGCCCAGTACCAGTTCCCTTGCCGTTTCGATCCTCTTTTTCGTCAACAGATCCACGAAGCTTGACCCGGTCTCTTTTTTGATCAGGGCACTCAGGTAATTGGGGCTCACATGAATGCTGTTGCTGACGCCCACCAGAGACAGGGACGGATCCCCATACTCCTTGTCGATGATCTGCATGGCCTTTTCACACAGGATCTGGCTGCTCTTTTTCTTGCCCGCATTGACCAGTTCCCATACTTCCAGGCAAAGTGCCGTGAAACGATCCCTGGATTCCCGTATCGGACCTTCCAGCATGGCAAAACGCTGGAGCAGGGCGGAATCTTCTGTCACCGTATAGGCAATGCGGATCAGCGCCGAGGACATCCGGAAGATCAGGAATTTGCATTTCAGGGCAGCATCCTGCTGCACCTCCAGTTTGCCGAATACATCCTTCAGATAGTTTTCCAGTTCCTCTCGGGAACCACCACGGATCAGATTCTCCATCTGAGTAACACATTCCGCCGCCAGCTCCATGTCCATGGTGTTATCCCGCTCTTCATCGGCAATATAATGGATGCCGCTCTCTCCCGGAGTGCAATATCCCAATGCACTCATAGCTCCTCTGTAGGCCTCGTGGCATTCTCCCAGATGTTCTCTGATACGGCTGACACCGATATGACAATGCATTTTCAGAATGCGTTCCGTACTCTGTACCATCTCTCCCACGGCAATATGCAGATACCGGTCGAAGGTCGACGTGGTAGCCGCCAGCACTGCAATGATCCTGCCGTCCATGGCAAAAGAATAATGCTTCATATATTTTTGCAGTATCATATCCACGGAATGTACCAGTTCCGGTCTCGTACGGTTCTTCCCGTTGGTATCCTCCACCGTGATGGCCAGCACCGCATACTGAAAGGCATTATTACGATCCTTCAAAAAGCCGTTGCCAACCGCCTGTTCCTGTAAAAGTTCCTCCCGGTCCTGCCCCTCAAAGCTGGCATAATCATCTAGCAAAAGGGGCAGAAAAAACTGTTGCAGATCCGGATTATCATGTTTTCTGGCATCAAATTCCGCAAAGATTCCGTCGATCTTAAGCTTGATCTTCTTCAGTTCTTCCGTCAGATCCACCATAGTGATAGGTTTCAACATATAACTGATGATATTGTACTGGATGGCCTGCTGGGCATAAGAAAATTCATCGAAGCCGCTTAAGAAGGCGATCTGTGTGGTAGGACGTACCTCTCTGACCTGTCTTGCCAGCTCGATTCCGGAGACAAAAGGCATCCGGATATCCGTAAGCAGCAGATCCGGTTCCATCCTCTCCACCAGTTCCAAAGCTTCGATGCCGTTCTCCGCTTCCCCCACGACTTGAAATCCGATGCTCTCCCAGTCGATCTTCCTTATGATTGCTCTGCGTAATTCCTCTTCGTCATCTGCCACTACGATTGTATACATTGCTGTCCCTCTCTGGTATGTATTATTTTAAGGTAAGTATCTTCCCGGAAAACGCAATGGGAAGGGATATTTTTCTGGTACTGTTTTCGCCTGCAAACAGAATCTGGGCAATGCCGTCAGCCGATACGGACGCAATCCTGCCGGTTCCGTATTTCTGATGCTGTACTTTCCGTCCGGACTCACAGGCTGCGATGCAGGCCTCCACTTCCCGTGGCGGCAGCTTCTGCACCTTTTTGTCCGGTGTCTTTAGCAGCGAGCCTCTGATCCCGACAGCCGTACCGGTCTTTCTTACAGCGTTTAACGGCTTCGTTTTCTCAAACACTTCTCCTGAAAAAGCAGAGGTCAGATTCGGTCCAAAGGTAAATACATACAGCTGTTCCTTCGCTCTCGTCATTCCCACATAATAAAGCCTTCTCTCTTCCTCATAGGCATTGGCCTCCGGGGAATCCGGTACACAGCCCCTCCCCGGAATCTGGGAAGGGATCACTCCCGCCAGCATATCCGCCAGATACACTCTTGTGTATTCCAGTCCCTTGCTGGAATGGATCGTGGACAGGATAAAATTACTCTTCGGATCCCCGTAGCCCTCTCGCATCATCTCCTGCAGCTTCTGTAATCTTGCAGGGAAATCAAACAGGCTGTTCTCCTGATCTCCCAGGGCCTTTAATATCTCCGCCTTGCCACTGTCCAACCCGTGGGTATCCATGAATTCCTGATATCCCATATAATTCAGGATCCGGTAGATAGCTTTTCCTGCTGACTCATACCGCATATTGTCCAGATGGGTAGCCAGTGCCTTGCACTGTTTTCTGGTGTAAACGGATACCTCATCCATTTCCGCCACCGTATCCAACAGTGTCAGTCGTCTGGTATTGGCATCCACCGCCTCCATGGCCGCCTTTTTGCTGATACCGGCTCCCATTTTGTAATAGATCCGAAGAAATGCCTCCCCATCCCATGGATCCAGAGACAACTGAATAAAATCACAGATATCGTTGACCACCGGATGGGAAAAGAAGGTCATATCCGAATTTTTCACCCGGCAGGACAATCCTTTACGTTCCAACAGATCAATGATGGGAAGTGCACTTTCGTTATTCCGGTATAATACTGCCGTCTCCTGTTCACAGTCCTGGGCTACTTTCAGCAGATAATTGTACTGTCCCTGTCTGGATACTGCCTTGATCTCTGTAACGCAGCCACCACCTTCTCTGGCCGCGGTCATCTTCTTCGGATGTCTGTTTTTATTCTTCTGGATCAGAGTATCCGCCGCCCGGACGATCTCCTGCCTGCTACGGTAATTGGTCTCCATGAGAAGGATCCCTGCTCCCGGGTGTCTGTCCTCAAAGGAGACAAGTGCCTGCGGGTAAGCTGCCCGGAAGCCGTAGATACTCTGGTCTTCATCTCCCACCATAAACAGATTCCGGCTCTGCGCCGCCAGCAGGTCGATCATATCATGCTGTATTTTCGAAGTATCCTGCGCTTCATCCACACAGAAATACCGATACTGCTCCCTGAAATGTGCAAGTACCTCAGGATACTGTTCCAGAATTCTGAGGGCGTAGATCATCTGATCATCGTAATCGATCATCTGCATCTGCCTGAGTTTCGCATTATAAGTACGGAATATCTCCGGGAATTTCTCCACATCCGTGTCCATATCCCGGATTTTCTCCGGTGTCAGACGCATATTTTTCGCATAGGTGATATCCAGCTGGGTCTCTTTGATATCATTTTCCGTGGCGTATTTCCCCGTTACTTCCAGAAAAGACTGTTTGACGGCCGCCGAGGCTTCCTTATCTGCCACCTGAAAAGGCGTTTTCCCGGTACGGTAGGCAAAATATTGCAGTACCTTCTGGGAGATGCCGTTGATGGTGCGAAACTCCAGCCGCTCTGCATCCGCTTCTCCGAACATCCCCGCAAACCGCCTGCGCATATCATTCGTTGCCGCCACCGTATAGGTCACTGTCAGGATCGACTCCGGTGTTATTCCCAGGCAATAGATCATATAGCCCAGTCTGCTGACCAGTACGGTGGTCTTACCGCTTCCTGGAACCGCAAGAAGCAGTACCGGACCTTCCGTGGCCTGTACCGCCTGCATCTGCTGTTCGTTTAACTGTATGTGATAGTTCCGTACAAATTCCGTAAAATTCAATTCATTGTCCCACTTTCCGCCTCCGGCATTTTTCTGCCTTCCTTTGTCGCTATCGGCTCACCGTCCAGTACTGCATCCAGAAGGATACCATTCTCATCGTAAGACAGTTTTAAGGAGAAAAAGGGGCGGTTCTCACGAAGCAGCCGGAAAAATATCTTGTCCCCTTCCCAGAGATCCAGTTTCTCCACCTTATTGATCTCCACCCATTCCAGCGCTCCTTCGTCACACTCCCTCGGTTCCCCCGTAAATCCATCCGCCGTATACAGGCACATATACTCACAGACGTCCCGGTATAAAAAGGTGATGATTCCCCGGAACCGGTAGGCCGTCAGAGTATACCCTGTCTCTTCCTTTACTTCCCGGAGCACACAGTCCTCCGGGCTTTCGTCCGCCTCGAAATGACCACCCACGCCGATCCATTTGTCTTTGTTAATGTCATTTTCCTTCTTCACCCGGTGAAGCATCAGATATTTTCCGTCCTGCTCGATGTAGCAGAGCGTGGTCAGATTTCTGAGCTGCTGTATACTCATTTTCTTTCTCCTCTATATCCCTATCCTCTGAAAAATCTGTCCAAAATTATTATTTCTTACAATGTTCCGCAATGGCTGCGATCGCTTTCTCCATCTGGAACGGTTCCGCCAGATGTGCATTCATTCCGGCGGTCAGACATTTCTTCGTATCTTCTTCATACGTCAGCGCATTTTCCCTATTCCTCACATTACAAATCCATTTTTGCATTTGAATGTATATTTAATTTATTTTACCATGTTAACTGCCGGACGGCAACCTTATTGCTCCAGCATATTCTCAATAAAAATCCCATATCCTCTGGTACTGTCCTGCACGAGAACATGGGTGACGGCCCCTACGAATTTACCGTTCTGGATGATAGGTGCACCGCTCATTCCCTGGACGATTCCTCCGGTTAGGGCGATCAGGTCAGAATCTGTGACTTTCAGTTCGATTCCCCGGTTCACGTTGTCATGATCGAGATGAATGTTGGTGATCTCGATATCATAGTATCTGGTGGTGCCGTCTACGGTACACAAAATCTGCGCCGGTCCCTTTCGGATCTCCTGTTTTAATCCAATGGGCATCGCCTCTTCCGTTCCCATTGCCAGTGCTTTGTCATTGCACTTGCCGAAGATTCCCCGGACACTGTTGCCGGTAATATCCCCCAGAATCCTGTCATCAGAATAGACGATCATTCCCGTCATTTCCCCCGGATGACCGGCCGTTCCCTTCTGAATGGAGATGATCTCCGTCTGGTACAGGGTTCCGTCATTCATTTCCATCAGGTTGCTGGTGTCCACATCATTGATTCCATGCCCCAGTGCTCCGAAATTTCCCTGACTGTCAATGTAGGTCATGGTTCCCACACCCTGGGCATTGTCCCTGACCCAGACACCAATCTTATATTTCTTCGTCTGATCCTGTACCGGATCGATTTTAACATCAAAATATTCTTCGCCCCGCCGGATCGTCAAAATCGCTGCTTCTCCATTACCGTTTTCGATCCGGGTGATCAGATCATCCTTGTCCGCCACTTCCGTGCCGTTCAGTTTCACCACATAATCGCCGCTTTTCAAAATATGTTCCGCCGGAGCCACCTTCTCCCCGTTGACAGAACGGAACTCTCCGGTACCTATGACCATTACCCCTTCGGTCTTGACATAGATTCCGATGGGAACACCTACCGGGATCAGCTGCTGATCCTCGATCACCCGGATCCCCACCTGCTTAAAAGGCAGGATCCCGAACAGCTTCACCTGCATCTCAAGGCTGTCCGTCATTCCGGTCTTCATAGTCACCGGCTGACTCAGATCCAGTGTCACGGCACCTTGGGGAATATTACTGGTTCCCTGTTCACTGACACTTAAAATCTCACCTTTTGCGGGAATATCCAGTGCCAGTGATTCCTCCGATTCCGCCCGCATATAAATAACAGAAGGAATACTGCTGTCCACCAGATAATAGCTGTAGCCAAAGAGTCCCATACCGGCCAGGATAAGGGCAGCACAAAGGCAGGCCCGGTAAATCCGCAGTCTGCGCACCTTCTGTTTCCAGAGCTGCAAAATGATGACTGCATCTTCTCCTGCCTGCCTTTTTACTTTTTCCGTTTCCGTAATCCATAGCTTCATACACATTCCCCCACTGAACTTCTGTCATTGCTGTATAGGGTATAGTGTACGTCACATTCCTATTTTTAATCTGTGATCACCGGGATTTGCGGTTTACAGTTTTCTCCAGTTTAACCACAAATGACCACATTCCCACTGCTTTTATATTCCTCCGGGCAGTCGTCCGTCAGAATCGTTCCGCTCTGAAACGCCCCGAAGGTCACAGAGCTGACATTTCCGAACTTAGAATGATCTGCCAGAATAAAACATTCTCTGCATTGTCCCATGGCAGTCTTTTTCACCATGGCCTCATTCATATCCGGTGTGGTCAGGCCACTCTGCCTGCTGATCCCGTTGGTTCCAAAAAAGCCTTTGGTAAAATGATAGCTCTGTAAATTCATCAGTGCCTGATTGCCTACCACAGCCTCAGTAGAGCCCTTCAATTCTCCGCCGACCAGATACACGCGGAATCCCGCTGCTGCCAGCGTCTTGGCGTGAGCTACTGCATTGGTCACGAAAATGGCACTTTTCTCCGTCAGAAAAGAAAGCATGCATGCCGTGGTTGTTCCGGCATCCAGATAGACGAAATCCTCCGGCTGGATCAGTGCTGCCGCTTTGGCAGCCACCAGCTGTTTGGCTTCCACATTGACTTCTGCCTTCTGTTCCACCGTGGGTTCATGTGTTATCACCGTCCGGTCACATGCCACAGCACCTCCAAAGACCTTTACCAGCTTCCCGGCATTATGCAATGCTGTGATGTCCCGGCGTACCGTGGATTCCGACGTATTTAACAGATCTTTTACCTCGGCCACCGTAATGCTGTTTTTTTCTTCCAATAATTTCAGAATGATCTCATAACGTTGTTCTGTCAGCATAAATTGTTATTTTCTCTTTCCTTTGTCACATCTGTCTCCAGTATGATCTTCCTTACAGGAAGGATACTTCCGGGAGACATGGATAATTCATCCACACCCATTGCAAGGAAACGTCTGGTCAACGATGTATCTGCACCCAGTTCTCCGCAGATACCTGCCCAGATTCCGGCCTTATGCGCATTTTCCACGACCATCTGTATCATACGCAGCACTGCGGGATGATGCGGATCATAAAATGCATCCAGCTTCGGATTCTGCCTGTCGATGGCCAGTGTGTACTGGGTCAGATCATTGGTGCCGATACTGAAGAAATCCACTTCCTTCGCCAACTCTGCACTCATCATGACAGCAGCCGGTGTCTCGATCATAATACCCTGCTTCGGTTCTCCGAAAGCCACACCCTGTTCTGTCAGTTCCTGCTTTACCTCTGCCACGATTTCCTTGATCTGATGTACTTCCTCCACACTTATAATCATAGGATACATAATGGAGATATTACCAAATGCGCTGGCGCGGAACAGTGCACGGAGCTGTGTCTTGAAGATCTCCGGTCTGGTCAGACAGATACGGATGGCACGGCATCCCATGGCCGGATTTTCCTCCGGTTCCATTTCGAAGTAATCGCACTTCTTGTCTGCACCGATGTCCAGTGTACGGATGATCACAGGCTTTCCCGCCATGGTCTCCGCCACAGTGCGGTAGATCTGAAACTGCTCTTCCTCGGTAGGGAAGGTTTCTCTCTCCAGATATAAAAACTCACTGCGGAACAGGCCGATGCCGCCGGCATCGTTCTGCAATACGGCCGCCAGATCCTTGCTGTTACCTATATTAGCATAGAGCATGATCTTCTTACCGTCAATAGTGATATTTTCACGTCCCTTTAAGGTCTGGAGCAGTTCTTTCTTCTCCTGCTCCTCCTGCTTTAGCTGCTGCATTTTCGACAGAGTATCTTCATCGGGATCCACATAGATGCAGCCGTTTCGTCCGTCCACGATACCAAGTTTTCCGTCTATGGCATCGATCAGAGGGATATCGGTGCCGATCAGTGCCGGAATGCTCATGGTGCGGGCCAGGATCGCCGTATGGGAATTCACAGATCCATGTACCGTTACAAAGGATAATACCAGATTCTTGTTCAACTGTACCGTCTCGGAGGGTGCCAGGTCGTCTGCCACAATGATCACGGGTTCTTCCGATGCCGCCATGCCTGCCGTTCTGCCACCCAGCACGCTTAATACGCGCTCGGAAATGTCTTTGACATCCGCAGATCTGGCTCTCATGTAGTCATCCTCCATGGAGGCAAACATCTGTGCAAAATTGTCTCCGGTGGAAGCCACCGCATACTCTGCATTCACCTGCTGCATATGAATGATGTTCTCAATGGATTCATTGTAATCATCATCCTCCAGCATCATCTGATGAATCTCGAAAATAGCTGCATTGGCTTCTCCCACTTCTTTCAAGGCTTTCTGGTACAGATTCTGCAGCTGCTCCATGGCGGTTTGTCTGGCCTGTCTGTAACGGGCGATCTCCCGGTCGGGATTCTCGATCTTCACACGCTTTACCTGCTGCTCATCCTTCTTATGAACACTGATCCTGCCAATGGCAATTCCGCCGAATACACTTTTTCCCTGGTAGACTTCCATGACTTTTCTCCTCTCCTGACGATAATATTATGATTACTTAGAGGTTTGCTTTCACAAATTCCGTAACAGCTGCATAAGCTGCTTCCTCATCCTCACCGTCGAAGGTCAGGGTGATCTCGTTGCCGGCCTTAACAGCCAGACCCATGATGCCGAAGATTCTCTTGCAGTCTCCGGTCTTGCCGTCCTTGGTCAGAGTGATGGCACTCTGGAATTCCTTTGCTGCCTTTACCAGTTCTCCTGCGGGGCGAGCATGGATACCTTCGGGATCTGTGATAACATATTTAAATTCTTTCATTTTCTTATCTCCTCTTCTGATTTTTTATATTACGATAACTATTCAGCACCCACATTCGCAAAACCGCTCTTTCAGAGTTTCCCTTTTGCTCATGTGGTTATTTTTTTCTTCAATACACCCAACAGCAGTGCGGACACTACCGTACCTGCCACCAGTGCCACCAGATACATCACTGCGTTACCTACTACAGGGAATACGAAAATTCCGCCGTGAGGTGCCATCAGTGTGCAGTGGAATGCCATGGACAGGGCGCCTGCCAGTGCCGAACCGATGATGCAGGAAGGAAGCACATGCAGTGGATCGGATGCTGCAAAAGGAATCGCACCTTCGGTGATGAACGCCAGGCCCATGATGAAGTTGGTGGGACCTGCGTCTCTCTCTTCCTTGGTGAATTTATTCTTGAATAACAGGGTTGCCAGTGCAATGGCACAGGGAGGAGTCATACCTCCGATCATAACAGCTGCCATGATGTCGTAGTTGCCTGCGGTAATTGCTGCGGTTCCGAATACATAAGCTGCCTTGTTGAAGGGGCCACCCATATCGATAGCCATCATGCCGCCCAGGATCAGTCCCAGTACGATCCGACTGGAATCACCCATACCACTCAGGAAATTATTCAGTCCTGTATTGATGCCACCCATGATCGGTTCTACCACGAAGTTCATTGCCAGTCCCATGATCAGGATACCCACTACCGGGTAGATCAGTACCGGTGCCAGCTTTTCAATGGCATCGGGAAGCTTATCGCAGATCTTGCGAAGTCCCAGGATCAGATAGCCTGCCAGGAAACCTGCTACCAGTGCACCCAGGAATCCGGACTTTCCGTTGGCTGCCATCATGCCACCTACAAAGCCAAGTGCCAGTGCCGGTCTGTCACCGATTGCCATACCGATGAAGCCCGCCAGTACCGGAAGCATCAGACCGAATGCCACGCCGCCGATATTCTTGAACATTGCGGCTATGGGAGTAATCGTACCAAAGTTACTTCTCTGATCTGCGGGAAGTGCATTGATATCAACGTTCAGTCCGTCGATCAGGAAGGCAATGGCGATCAGAATACCTCCGCCGACTACGAAAGGAAGCATATGGGATACGCCGTTCATCAGCTGCGTATAGATCTTATGAGCTGCGCTTTCCTTACCGGTTACGGCTGTAGTTGTTTCACTGCTTTCCCCGTGGAAAACTTCCACGTTTCCACTCATTGCCTGTTTTACCAGCTGGTCTGCCTTGCCAATACCGTCGGATACCTGACAGCTGATGACTTTCTTGCCGTTAAAGCGGTCCATGGGTACTTTGGCATCAGCCGCCACGATAATGCAGTCCGCCGCTTCAATCTCTTCTGCAGTCAGTACATTTTTTGCGCCTGCGGAGCCTCTGGTCTCAATCTTAATCTGACAGTCTGCTGCTCTGGCTGCCTTTTCCAATGCTTCTGCTGCCATATAGGTATGAGCGATTCCGGTCGGACAGGAGGTCACTGCCAACAGCTTAAAGCCTTTCTTCTCCTCGGTGGTAATACCGGTATCACTTAATCTGTCATCAATGCTCTTGGCACTTTCATCTGCTGCATCAATGATCTGTAAGAATTCCTCTACGCTTTTTGCATTTCTCAGAGAAGTGGTAAAATTCTCATCCATCAACATCACGGACAATTTGCTCAGTACATCCAGATGTACATTATCCTTTGTATTCGGTGCTGCAATCAGGAACAGTAAGGTCACCGGTTCCCCGTCCAGAGATTCATACTCCACACCGTTTTTGATCACCATGGCTGCCAGTCCGGGGGCCTTTACCGCATCACATTTTCCGTGAGGGATCGCAATGCCCTCTCCGATTCCCGTGGTACTCTCTTCCTCTCTTGCATAGACCTGTTCACGATACTTCTCCACATCAGACAGCTTTCCGCTTTTTGCCATCAGCTCCACTGCCAGATCCAGTGTTTCCTTTTTGTCAGCCGGAGCCGCATTCAGGGAAATACTTCTTTTGTCCAAAAGATCTGTAATTCTCATGTTGAAACCCATCCTCTCTTTTTATATTTATCATTGTTATTGTTCTACCTGCTGTAATACCTGCAAGACTTCTTCTCTGGTGGCCAGATTCTCGGAAAATGCACTGGCGCTTCCTGCAGCAATTCCCATATGGAAAGCATGTACATAATCTTTCTTTTCCATCCATCCTGTCAGGAAACCTGCCACCATGGAATCGCCTGCACCCACACCGTTGACCAGTGTTCCCTTCGGTGCCGGAGCTTCCATGCCCTGTCCGTCCGCTGCGATCAACACCGCACCTTCCCCTGCCATGGAGATCAGTACATTCTGTGCTCCCATCTCCTGCAGTTTCTTACCGTAAGGGACCACTTCCTCTCTGGTGGAAAGCTTCACGCCGAAGATATCCCCCAGTTCATGGTTGTTGGGTTTTACCAGAAAAGGATGATACGGCAATACCTTTACCAGCAGGTCTCTGGTGGCATCCACTACGGTGAGAACACCTCTTCCCTGAATTCTCTCCAGAATTCTCTGATAAATATCATCCGGCATCGAATAGGGAATACTTCCCGCCAGTACCAGGACATCTCCTTCCTGTAATCTGTCAATTTTTTCCATCAGCTGTTCCAGCGCTTCCGCATCGATATCCGGTCCGCAGCCATTGATCTCTGTACCGTCAATACTTTTCAGCTTCAGATTGATTCTGGTCATTCCGTGATTGATTTTGATGAAATCGGCATTTACTCCAAATTCAGTCAATCTTCGGATCAATTCTTCTCCGGTGAATCCCGCCGCATATCCCAGCGCTGTGGAATCCAGGCCCAGATTCTTCAGCACAATGGACACGTTGATTCCCTTTCCTCCCGGAAGAATCAGCTCTGATGAAGTTCTGTTGGTCATTCCCAGCTGAAAGTCATCCACGGATACGATGTAATCCAGTGACGGATTGAATGTCACAGTACAAATCATTTCCATTCCTCCTGTCTGTTACCTTTCGTGTTCTTATGATCTTATTATATTCTCACAATCGGTCAAATTCAATCAATTTAATTCACAAATTTGGTGATTTATTTTGGTTGAATTTGCACAAAATAAAAGGATGAAGTATTTCTTCATCCTTTTTCAATGTTTCTTTCACTATAGCATTTCCCTTATCTGGCTTCTTTAAACCCGTTTGCCTGTTCTTTCATTTCCTTTGCATTGGAAAGCGCCGCTTCCGTCAGTGCATCACTGCCTAACAGTCTTGCCAGCTCCGCCAGGCTTTCCTCTTCTGCCACCTTGTGAATGTCCGTAATGGTCATATCATCGGTACTGCTCTTTTCAATAATGAAATGCACATCCGCCATGGCTGCGATCTGAGGCAGATGAGTGATACAGATGACCTGATGGGCTCCTGCCAGAATACTCAGCTGCTCCGCTACTTTCCATGCGGTTCTGCCGCTGATACCGGTATCGATCTCATCAAAGATCAATGTATCAATGGCATCTTTCCCTGCCAGTACCGTTTTGATCGCCAGCATCACCCGGGACAGTTCACCGCCACTGGCCACCTGGTTCAAAGGTTTCAGACTTTCTCCGGGATTGGTGGAAATCAGGAATTCCACATCATCATAGCCTTTTGCTGTAATGGCCTGACCGGGTCTGACTGCGATGTCAAATTCCACCGTCAGGAAATTGAGACCTATCAGCGCATCTTTCAATTTCTGCGTCAGTACCGCTGCATTTTTTCTGCGGATCTCAGACAGTTCTTCACAGGCTTTCTTCAGTAACGCCTGTTTTTCCTCCCACTCGACGTTCAATTTCTGCATATAGGCATCATAATCCGCCAGTTTTTCCAGATAAGCTTCTTTTTCCTCTTTGTACCGCAGGATCTCTTCGATCGTGTTGCCGTATTTTCCCTTGAGGTGATTGATGGTATTCAGGCGATCCTCTGTACTGCGAAAATCCTCTTCATCAAATTCCAGATCCGACATATATTCGGAGACATCATGATTGTAATCTGACAAAAGACTTTCCACCTCTGCCAGCTGTTCCTCCATCTGTTCCAGTGCAGGATCATACATGGTCACACTACGCAATGCCCGCAGTGCCCTGCTCAAAGAATTCCCGGCACCGTCTTCCGCGTCATTGCCACTGAGTTGATAGCTCTCCGCCAGGCTTTCCGCAATTTTTCGGCTGTTGGACATTTTGCGGTACGCCTGTTCCAGTTCCTCATCTTCTCCGGGCTGCAGGGAAGCATCCGCGATCTCCTTTTGTTCAAATTCCGCCAGAGATTGTTCTCTGCTTCTGGAGGTATCATCCAGAGTTTCCTCTGTGATCTTTTTCTCCAGGGCAGTACACTCATGATAAAGTGCAGCCACCCGCCCTGCGCATTCTGCAAATTCCGCTCCCGCATAGGCATCCAGGATCTCCATATGTTTTTTCTTGTTTAGCAGAGACTGGTGCTCATGTTGTCCGTGAATATCGATCAGCAGCTCCGAAAGTTCCTTCACCTGCTTTGCCGTCACGGTCTCTCCATTGATGCGGCAAATGCTTTTCCCGGAGGAAAGTTTTCGGCTCAGGATCACGGTTCCGTCTTCCGAAGGTTCCAGATCCATGCTCTTTAATTTTTCCGCCAGCCTTTCTTCCTCGCAGTCGAAGACCAGTTCCACCAGACCGTTCTCTTCTCCCCGTCTGAGCATGTCTTTCTCGAACTTTCCTCCCAGTGCCAGATTCACTGATCCAATGAGTAATGATTTACCGGCACCGGTCTCACCGGTCAGTATATTCAGTCCTTCTCCGAACTCTACCTCCGTCTCCCGGATAAGAGCCAGATTTTTCACGCGTAAACTACGAAGCATGTATTTCCCCCTGTCTTACCTTTCTATCATCAGATGGATCTTGTCCATAAGGATCTGGGTATCTTCCACGGTCCGCACTGCCACCATGATCGTATCATCTCCGGCGATACATCCCACCACTTCGGAGAATTTCAGGGCATCCAGTGCCGCCGCCACTGCCATGGCCATGCCGGATACGGTCTTGATCACCAGAATATTCTGTGCCATATCCATGGAGATAAAACCGTCTCTGAGGACGCGGATGTATTTATCTCCCATATGACTGTCATCCTGTTTTAAAATGACGTATTTCTGTTTGCCGCCACCGGTGGGTACTTTGGACAGCTTCAGTTCTCTGATATCTCTGGATACGGTAGCCTGTGTCACAGCAAAACCGGCTTCCTTCAGATAGCCCGCCAGTTCCTCCTGGGTCTCCACATCTCTTTTTTCTATAATCTCCACGATCTTGCGATGTCTTGTTTTCTTCATCTTGACCTCATGCCTTTCTCACAACAATTCGTCAGGAATCTCTCATTTTCCGATGCAATACATCCAGGAAGCTTACCTGATTCAGCTGAATAAACTCGGTGATCTTCTCCGACTGCACAATACGGATCCGGTCTCCGGTACACATGGTCACTTTGTGGCTGCCGTCATAATTGGCTTCCACGGTCTGGCTTTTGCCCTCTCTGCCACCGGGAATCTCTATAACGATCTCATCTTCCGGGGACAGGATAATGCTTCTCTGGTTAAGGCTGTGGGGGCAGATCGGTGTCAGGGTGATCAGTTTCGCCTTGGGCTCCACCAGCGGCCCGCCCGCCGACAGATTATATCCCGTGGATCCTGTCGGTGTAGTCACGATCATTCCATCTGCCTTGTAATGATTCAGAAGCTGTCCGTTGACATAGATGTTGAATTCTATGATCTGCAGGGATCCGCTTCGGGAAATGACGATGTCATTCAAAGCCCAGCCTTCCGACACGGTTCCATCCGCACAGCAGACTTTACCGTTTAACATCATTCTGCGTTCTTTCTTAAAATCATCCCGGATCAGGCGGTCCAGGGATTCCTCTAATCCAGACAGTTCGATCTCCGTCATATAACCTACGGTTCCCAGATTCACTCCGATGATGGGGACAAGGATCTTCTTCGTCTCTCTGGCTGCCTGCAGCACCGTGCCGTCGCCGCCCAATACGATCATGCAGTCCACATCTAACGGAATGTCCGTTGCTTCCTCTTCCGCCACGGAATCCGCTTCTTCCTTCCAGTCGGATTCCTTGACCTTTAATTTCACCGTACAGCCTTTGGTTTCCAGATAATTCTGGATCCGTTTCGTGGTCGCAAGCTTCTGATCCTTATGCTTGTTGGTATATATCAGAAAATGCTTCATAGCTTCGCACTCCTTGTCTGTTACAGGGTATGAGAGTTGTCTACGATACCTTTGATTACGGCATCCCATTCAGGGGTATAGGACAGTCCGGTCTTTTCCTCTATAATAGTCTGTAAGGCGCTCTCCGCTTCATGCTCGGTCAGCGCCAGCTTTTCTTCGGAGATCTCCTCCGGCTTACGGATATGCAGCAGATATTCGATATTGCCCTCCGGTCCCTTGATGGGGGAATATTCCAGATGCAGTACTTCGAAACCGATGCTGTCCGCATAGTCGATGATCTTGCGGATCACTTCCTCGTGGATCTGAGGCTCTCTCACCACACCGTTCTTGCCCACCTTGCCTCTGCCGGCCTCGAACTGGGGCTTGATCAGACACACCATCTGTCCGCCGGTCTTTAACAGATTTCTCGCCGGGATCAAAATCTTGGTCAGAGAAATAAAGGACACATCCACGCTGGCGAAATCCAGTGCATCCGGGATATCCTCCGGGGTCACATAACGGAAATTGGTCTGTTCCATGCATACCACCCGCTCATCATTCCGCAGTTTCCAGGCTAACTGCCCCTGTCCCACGTCCACGGAATACACCTTCGTGGCTCCGTTCTGGAGCATGCAGTCCGTGAAGCCTCCGGTAGATGCACCGATATCCATGCAGATCATGCCGTCCAGCAGAAATCCCCACTGTTCCATTGCCTTTTCCAGCTTCAGGCCTCCGCGGCTGACATATTTCATGGTATGATTTCTGACTTCCAGCTTGATCTTGCTGACATCAAATCCGGTGCCGGCCTTGTCTTCCTTCTGTCCGTTGACATAGACATTGCCGGACATTATGATGGCTTTTGCCTTTTCTCTGGAAGGAGCATACCCCTGCTCTACCAGAATCACATCCAGTCGTTCTTTCATCTTCGTCTCCTAATTATTTATAATCTTTCCAGAATTTTCTCCGTGATGCTTTCCGCATCCAATCCGATCTCCTTTTTCAAAAGCTCTACATTTCCATGTTCCACATAAGCATCGGGAATAGCTGCCATGACACATTTGATCCGTTTCTCGTGGTCATTCAGACAATCCAACACCTTTTCTCCGAATCCTCCGCTTTGGACATTTTCTTCCATGGTCACGATCATCTCATGATCTTCACAGGCCGAAAGTACTGCCTCTTCGTCAATGGGCTTGATAAATCTGGCATTGATGATACTTGCCTTGTAACCCTTTTCATGCAGAAGCTTCTGGACTTCCTCCGCTGTCTTTACCATACTGCCTACGGCAAACAATGCGATACCGCCCTCTCTTGCGATCCACTCCGCCTTGCCCAGTTCAATGGGGGCACGGTGTTCGGCAAGTCCGGCATAAGCCGTTCCTCTGGGATATCGCACCGCAATGGGCGCATCCAGTGCCACGGCAAACTTCATCATATCCGATAATTCCCATTTGTTCTTCGGCGCACAGATATGCATATTGGGAATTCCCGACAGATAGGTATAATCAAAAATACCCTGATGGGTCTCACCGTCACTCCCCACCAGCCCTGCACGATCTATAGCAAACACTACCGGCAGATTCTGAATACACACATCATGCAGGATCTGATCGTAGGCTCTCTGTAAAAATGAAGAATACACCGCAACAATAGGCTTCATGCCTCCTGCTGCCAGTCCTGCTGCGAAGGTCACCGCATGTTCCTCCGCAATTCCCACATCAAAGAACCGGTCCGGGTACATATTCCGGAAGCGCTTTAAGCCGGTGCCGTCCGGCATGGCTGCCGTAATTGCCACTACCCGTTCGTCCCGCTGGCCCAACTTGCACATAACAGTGGAAAACACATCCGTATAATTGGCCACGGTGCGGGGATGGGAAGGAATTCCCGTCTCGATGTCAAAAGGCTCTGCCCCGTGGAATCTGGCGGGATGTTTCTCCGCCGGTCCATAGCCCTTGCCCTTCTGGGTAATCACATGCACCAGCACAGCTCCCTTGACTCTCTTGGCTTCCTCAATGACCTTGATCAGGCCTTCGATATCATGTCCGTCTACCGGGCCTAAATAAGTCACTCCCATATCCTCAAAAAACATTCCGGGGATCACCAGCTGTTTGAAGCTGCTCTTGGCCCGGCGGATACTGTTGACAATACCGTCGCCACCGGGTTTTCTCTTGAGAGCGTTGTATATGCCCTCTTTCAGATCCAGATAGCCGGTCGCCGTACGGATATTGTTCAGATATTTGGAAACACCGCCCACATTTTCGGAGATGGACATATTGTTGTCGTTTAATACCACAATAAAGTTCGTCTCCAGTTTGGCTGCATTGTTCAAGGCCTCGTAAGCCATGCCTCCTGTCAGAGAGCCGTCTCCGATCACGGATACAATGGTGGTCTTCTCCCCTTTGAGATCTCTTGCCTTCACCAGTCCCAGTCCTGCGGATATGGAGGTAGAACTGTGTCCGGTATCAAATGCATCATAATCACTTTCTTTTCTCTTGGGGAACCCACTCATGCCATGGAACTGGCGTAAGACATCGAAACCGTCCTTGCGGCCCGTTAATATTTTGTGGGTATAAGACTGATGACCTACATCCCAGATGATCTTGTCCTCCGGGAGATTCAGAGCAAGATGAAGTGCCATGGTCAGTTCCACCGCTCCCAGGTTCGAACCCAGATGTCCCCCGGTCACACTGATCTTTTCGATCAGGAACTGCCGAATCTCCTCCGCCAGTTCCCCATAGTCTGATTTATCTATTTTTTTGATATCGTTTGCTTTCTCGATCTTATCCAGTAACATTGGCTTTTCCTCTGCTATTTCGTTCTATGGACCAGGTGCAGCAACAGCTCCTTCAGGAATTCATGTTCTCCCGAAAAGCTGTCCAGAATCGCTACCGCTTCCCCGGTCAGCCGTTCCACTTCTCTGCCGGATTCTTCCAGTCCGTGTAAAGTCACATAGGTCTGCTTATGATTCTGTGCATCACTTCCGGTAGCTTTTCCCAGCTCCTTGCTGTCCCCTATCACATCCAGAATGTCATCCTGGATCTGGAATGCAATGCCGACATTGTAGGCACACAGTTCCAATGCCGCAATCTCTTCATCGGCTGCCCCTGCCAGCGTAGCTCCGATAGTCATGGCCGACTGGATCAGGGCTGCCGTCTTGTTGGCATGGATGAACAGGATCTGTTCTGTGGTCAGAGGTTCTGCCTGTTCCTCCGCTTCAATGTCTGCGTTCTGGCCGCCGATCATCCCATAGATTCCTGCCTTGCGGGCTAAAATATTCAGTGCCGCCGCCACTCTCGGGTAATTCGGATCTACCGGTTCTCCCGAGGTGCATGCCGGAAAAGCACAAAATGCAGTCTCAAAGGCATAATTGAGCAGTCCGTCTCCTGCCAGAACTCCCATTCCGTCTCCGTACACAGACCAGGTAGTCTTGCGGCCTCTGCGGTACTCGTCATTATCCATGGCCGGCAGATCATCGTGTACCAGAGAATATGTATGGATCATCTCGATCGCCACCATAAAAGGCTCTATAATATCACCGTCGCCGCCGAACATCTTATAGGTCTCCTGCATCAGCATGGGACGCAGACGCTTTCCGCCTGCCATAAGGCTGTAATTCATAGCTTCAATAACGGTCTTCTGGTATCCTTCCTCCGCCGGAAGATATTCCTTAAGCAATTCTTCGATTGCTGCCGTTCTCTTCTGCAATTCCTGTCTGAATAATGTTTCTTCCATGTCTGATGCCAACCTTCCTCTACCTGCCGGTATACTTGTATGCTTACTGGGGATCCAGCGGTTCCAGTCCGCCCTCTTCGTTCAGCTTCATGACCTGTTTTTCCACCCGGTCGATCTGTTCGCTGCACTGTTTCAGCAGCTTCATGCCCTTGCTGTACGCCGTAAAAGCTTCCTCCAGAGAAATATCCTCTGCTTCCAGCTGTCCGATCAGTTCTTCCACTGCGGAAAAATTCTCTTCCAGGCTCTGTGGTTCCTGTGCTTCCGTTTTCTTTTTTCCTGCCAAAATAGCACCTCCGTCTGCTGCCCGCATCTATCTGCATCCCCCCGGATACCGGTAAATGCTATCCGGGAAGTCTTTCTTCCTTCTGTATCTGTTCCACCCGGGTATCGATCACGCCGTCACTCACCCGGATCCGCAGGCGCTCCCCTGCTTCCACCTGGGTCACGGAACGGATATTTTTCCCATCGGTATCCTCCACATAGGAAAAACCACTGTTTAACTTTTCCAAAGGAGAGACCGCTTTCATTCTCTCAATATACAATGCCAGATTATGTCTGCGTTCCCGCAGGATCGCCTGCAGCCGGTTCTGCAGCCGGTCTTCCAGCTGTATGCTGTAAGTCCTCTTCTCCCGTATCCGGCTGGCGGGGCTTAAATATTTCAGGCGCATTTCCATCTGATCCGCCTGCTGCCTCTTATGCTGAAGCACTCGTCCCATCCGCTGATACAGCCTGTCCTGTCTGTCCAGAATCTCATTCTCAATATCACTGACCTGTGTCACTGCCAGTTCTGCCGCTGCCGACGGGGTCGGTGCCCGTAGATCCGCCACATAATCAATGATCGTGGTATCTGTCTCGTGTCCAACCGCCGAAATAATGGGAACAGAGCAGTCGAATACTGCCTGTGCCACCATTCTCTCGTTGAACGCCCACAGATCCTCAATGGAGCCGCCCCCACGTCCCACGATCATGACATCCACGCCCTGTCTCTCCAGTGCACGGATTCCGTTCACAATGGAAGGAGCCGCCGAAGCTCCCTGTACCAGCGCCGGATACAAAATAATCTGCACATAAGGATTCCGTCTGGAGGCGATCTGTATGATATCCCGGACTGCCGCGCCGGTATCTGCCGTGACTACCCCAAGGGTATGGATATACTTCGGAATCTGCTGCTTGTACTCCGGAGCAAACATGCCCTCTTCCGCCAGTTCCCGTTTTAGCTGTTCGTATTTTTCATAGAGGGCTCCGGCGCCGTCCTGCGTCACTTCCTTCACATACAGCTGATATCTGCCGTCACGCTCAAATACACTCACACTGCCCTTCGCAATTACCTGCTGCCCTTCCGTCAGCCGGAATCCCAGACCTCTCCGGTCTCCGGCGAACATAATGCAGTTCAGGGCACTGGCAGAATCCTTTAACGTAAAATAAATATGTCCAGAGGGGTGGTATTTACAGTTGCTTACCTCACCCTTTACAGATACCATCTGTAAAAAGTAATCCTGCGTGAACATATTTTTGATATAAGTATTCAGTTGTCGTACGCTGATTACGTTCTGTATCCTACTCACCGGATTTCATGATCTTGGCAAGGATCGCATTGACGAATCCGCCAGAGCTTTCCTGTCCGTACTTTTTGGCAATCTCGATTGCCTCGTTAATAGCAACGCCATTCGGGATATCGTCATCATAGCGCAGCTCATATGCACCAAGGCGCAGTACTGCAAGCTCCACCTTTCCCATACGGGTGGTATCCCAGCCTTCGGTATTCTCATTCAACAGCCTGTCAAGCTCGGGGATTTTCTCCCTGATCTTCTCAAAGCGGGCCGCAATGGCATCTGCATCCTGCCAGGAAGGAACTTCCTCATTATTCTCGCGGAACAATGCGATCTGTTCCGGCATATCCTCCGGTGCATGAAACTCCACGCGGTATAAAAGTTTGAAAACCTGTTCTCTCTGCTCGTGTCTTCCCATAATATCTTCCTGTAATTCCTCTTATTTATCCTTCTTCATGTTCACACCGGCAATACGGATGTTCACATCAGAGCAGGTCAGTCCTGTCATATTCTCAATGGCATTTTTCACCTTCTGCTGTACTGCCTGACAGGTAGCGGGAATATTGTAACCGTACTCCATGGTCACAGTCAGATCCACGGTCACATTCTTGTCCAACACCTCTACTTTGACACCCTTGGTCAGGCTCTTAACGCCTACCTTGCTCATGAGTTCGTTGGTAACATTACCAGCCATGGCGCTGACACCGTCTACCTCGGTAGCTGCTAAAGATGCGATCATAGCCACTACATCATCGGCGATCTGTACGGTACCGATGCTCTCGTCTTCCCTTAATACCAGGTTCTTCTTATCTATTTCTTTTTCCATGATAGCTGATCCTCCTAATAATAACTAATTAGTTACAGTATACCAAATCCTTATTCATTTGTCACCCAAAAAGTCAAGGATAATTGTTTCCCGTTCTGGGCATAAGTGACGGTATTGCTGTTCCCCTGTATCTGCATATAGGAAAAAATCTCCTGCTCATCGATCAATGCATGACAGATTCCCTGATAACAGAGTTCATCTGCACATTTTATCGTCACTTCCGTTCTGCCGCCCTCTATGGCTCTGTCGAAGACCGCCTGCATCTGTTCATGGTCATAGGAAGTAAAGTAGGAACCTTCCCGCACATAATAATTTGCTTCCGTCGCCGTACATTCCGGCATGGGGATCACCGCTTCGATACGATGCGTCCGTAGCAGATCCTCTGTAGTCACGCACAGATAATCATAATTGATCTCCGGCAGGCTCCTCTGCTCGCTGCCATTCTCCATGCGGTAAGAGGCATCTCCCCAGGTGGTATCTACATAATAATAGTCCCCGTCCACCTGTACCAGATTCCAGGCATGAGCTTCTCCGGTATCCACCGTTCCCTGCACCAGGGTGCACATCACCCCCAGATGATTCAACAGATACTGGGTGGCTTTGGCATATCCCTGGCAGACAGAAGCTCCTCCTAAGAATACCGAGGCAATGTTCTGATTATCCGCCGCACTCAGATCATAATTTGTTGAAAAGATGACCGCCTCATACACCGCTTTTACCTTATCGTACTCAGAAGCCGCCTCTTCCATACCGGACAGCCATTCCGCCGTCACACTGCGAATGGCCTCCGCCCGCGCTACGGCCTCTTCCTTCGTCTGATCGTAAGTGCCTGCGAAGTCGATTCCTACGGTTTTCTCCCCTCTGGAATATTTGGTATAAGTATATCCTGTGGTGTAAAAAATCTCCGGATGATCTATCAGCACGCACTGAAATACTTTGTCAATGTCCTGTTCATCCATTCCCTGTTCCAACGGTTCCGTGGACAGTTTGATCGTGTCATCCATAGACCCAATCGCCTGCTCGATCTCCTGATACCAGATCTGTTCCTGCGCATCCAGACTCTCATATGCAAAACGAGAGCCTCCCTCCTCTAAAAGGGAAAAGCTCTCTGTATTGTCATTTTCCGCAGCCGCCGTCTCCTGCACAGGCATAGTATCTATCTGTGACTCGGGCAGCACGATGGTCTGGGGTACTTCCTGCAGAACCTCCTGTGAGGAGCATCCTGTCAAAAGCAGTAACATCAGAATTCCAGCACATAACTTTTTCTTATTCCGCATTCTATCCCCCTACACACTTTTTGTTTCCATATAATTACTAATTGCGTCCGAACTCCGTCAGCACCAGTCCCTTATTACGGTCCAGAGTCATGCCGATGCTCCAGGAATTCACAAACAGCAATAAAGGATTACCCTTCATGTCCTTGACCTTCTTCATATCGGAAGTACCGGACAGCTTGGCCAGGTCGATCTCATCCTTATTCTCGATCCAGCGGATATGCTCATAAGGCAGGTTCTCCAGACGGATCTCCACGTTATATTCGTTCTCCAGACGGTATTTCAGTACATCGAACTGCAGCACACCTACCACACCGACGATGATCTCTTCCAGACCGGTATTGAACTCCTGAAAGATCTGGATGGCACCTTCCTGAGCGATCTGCTCTACGCCCTTGACGAACTGTTTTCTCTTCATGGTATCCACCTGGCGCACTCTGGCAAAATGCTCCGGTGCGAAGGTCGGAATACCTTCATACTGGAACTTCTCCCTGGGCATGCACAGGGTATCCCCGATGGAGAAAATGCCGGGATCGAAGACACCGATAATATCACCCGCATAAGCCTCGTTTAAGATCTTACGTTCATCCGCCATGATCTGCTGGGGCTGGGATAATCTCATAACCTTATTGCCCTGCACATGACGCACTTCCATGTTGGCATCGAATTTACCGGAGCAGATACGCATGAATGCGATACGGTCTCTGTGAGCCTTGTTCATGTTAGCCTGGATTTTGAAAACAAAGGCACTGAACTCATGCTCCGTCGGGTTGATCATACCGATGTCTGCTTTTCTTGGCAGCGGCGTGGTAGTCATATTCAGGAAATGCTTTAAGAAGATCTCCACACCGAAGTTGGTCAAAGCAGATCCGAAGCATACCGGGGTCAGGTTACCCTTCTGCACTTCCTCCAGATCAAACTCTGCGCTGGCACCGTCCAACAGTTCCACCTCGCCAAGCAGCTTGTCCGCTGCATCCTCTCCGATCAGTTCCTTCAGATGTTCTTCGTCCTGAATGGGGATCTCGGTGGAAGTTCCTTCCTTCGTTCCCTTCTCCGTATCGGAATATGCGATCACACACTTTTTCTCACGGTCGTAGACACCCTGGAATTCCTTACCGGAACCGATGGGCCAGTTGATGGGGCAGGTGGCAATGCCAAGCTCCTTCTCGATATCATCCAGCAGTTCAAAGGTATCTCTTGCCTCACGGTCCATCTTGTTGATGAAGGTGAAAATAGGGATCTTGCGCATCACGCAGACCTTGAACAGCTTTCTCGTCTGGGCCTCGACACCCTTGGAAGCATCGATGACCATAACTGCGGAGTCCGCTGCCATCAGGGTACGGTAGGTATCCTCAGAGAAATCCTGATGTCCCGGGGTATCCAGAATATTGATGCAGTAACCGTCATATTCAAACTGCAATACGGAAGAGGTAACGGAAATACCTCTGTCTTTCTCAATCTGCATCCAGTCGGATACCGCATGTCTGGCCGTTGCCTTACCCTTTACGCTTCCTGCCAGGTTGATGGCTCCTCCGTAGAGCAGGAACTTCTCGGTCAGGGTCGTCTTGCCGGCATCCGGGTGGGAAATAATGGCAAACGTCCGGCGGCGGTTGATCTCTTCTGTATAATTATTACTCACTACTATAGTCCTCCAAATATATCTCTTATATCTCTAAAAATCTATTTTCGCAGTTCTTCGGGATCTGCTATCTATGATGGATCTGCCTTTAAAACAGAGCTTCCTTCAAACTCCGGTTGGATTCCGAAATAATCCAATACCGTAGCTCCGATATCGGAAAAAGTCGGTCTGGTTCCGCGATTCCCCGGTGTCACAGGCGCACCGTACATAAGAAACGGAGTATATTCTCTGGTGTGATCCGTGGTGGCTGTGTAAGCGGGATCACAGCCGTGGTCTGCGGTGATCATCAGAATATCATCCGGCTTCATGTGTGCCTGGATCTCCGGCAGCTTCTCATCAAAATAAGCCAGTGCCTTCGCATAGCCGTCCACATCTCTTCTATGGCCGTAGAGCATGTCGTAATCCACCAGATTGATAAAGCAGAGTCCTTCGAAATCCTTGTCCAGATATTCCAGTGTCCGCTCAATGCCTTCCGCATTGCCGGAAGTGTATACATGCTCGGTAATGCCCTTGCCTACGAAAATATCCTGGATCTTACCCACAGCAATGACATCCTTACCGGCGGCCTTCAGCTGATCCAGCATGGTCACTGCGGGAGGCAGCAGGGAAAAATCGTGTCTTCTGGGAGTACGGGTATAATGTCCGCTCTCACCGATAAAAGGTCTGGCAATGACACGGCCCACGCCGTGCTCTCCCTGTAAGATCTGTCTGGCGATACGACAATAATCATATAACTGCTCCACAGGAACCACATCCTCATGGGCAGCGATCTGAAACACACTATCTGCGGAAGTATATACGATCAGTTTGCCGGTGCGCACATGCTCGTCCCCGTAATCCGCAATGACCTGTGTACCGGAGTACGGCTTATTGCACAGAACATCTCTGCCGGTACGGATTCGGAACTCTTCCAGCACATCCTCGGGGAAACCGTCCGGATAAGTGGGCAGCGGCTTGGGAGAATAGATACCTGCGATCTCCCAGTGTCCGATGGTCGTATCCTTTCCACGGGAACGCTCCGTCATGCGGGTATAAGCTGCCGTGGGATGGTCTGTTTTCTCTCCCACTTCCACGCCGTCAATATTAAACAAACCCATGTTTTTCATATTTTCCATATGAAAATAAGGGCTCTTTGACACGCTCCCCAGTGTATTTACATTGATGTCACCGTAAGCTGCGGCATCCGGCATCTGTCCGATACCGAAGCTGTCCAATACAATTAAAAAGACTCTCTTCATTGTTTCTTCCTTTTGTCAAGTTTTCCAGGTTAAGTCATGATACCATCCAGATTGTTCCGTGCTTCGCACCCTCACAATCTGGACCGCATTCGTAATCCGCTCATTTTTCTGCGAAAAATGGCTCCTTACTCATGTGGTACGGCTCTCGAATCTCCGGATGCTCCCGCAAGCGAGCTTGCATCGCACCGTCGACTCTCGACCCTTGGTATCATAACATAATTTTTCCCCTATGTACACAAAAATATCACTGTGCAATGGTGCTGATGACGATATTTTCCGCCGCAATATCCGTCTTTCTTTTTACGATATCTTCGATCTGTGCCCGCTGCACATCCGTCAGTTCTGCGGCATTGACCACCACATCCACGGCATCCCCGTTGATGCTGACCACAGCTTCACTGAAACCTTTCGCCTGCAAAAGCACCTCGGCCGCCGCTTCCTTTTCCGCGATATCAGTCATGCGCACCATGCTGTCCACCGCTTCCTGTTTCTGGGCATCGCTGAGCTCAGTACTGTTGATAATCTCCAATAAGGTCTCTTTATTCCGGGCTCTGGTCTGCTCCTTGGAAAGTCTTGCAGCAGACAGTACCTCCACACCGTTCGTTCCGGTCAACACTGCTTCCCCGGGAATCTCCCCTTCGTCCGGCGTAGCCTCTGCCACCTGCATATCTTCATCCAGATAATCTTCCATGACGATCTCCACATCCGAATCCAGGCTTTCCATATCTGTGACAATGTCTGTGGAATCCACTGCACTGAGATCTTCTGTATTATCCGACGCCAGATACTCCTTTTCCAGGTTGGTCCCCGCAAACTGCAGATAACCTGCAATGGCTATCATGATGGCAAGTGCGGTAATCATAAGCTGATTCTTCTTAATTAAGTTTTTCACTGCGTTCCCCTTTTCCAAAGGCCTGTATCTGCCTTCTTGATTTTATACTCTATTGTATGTACCCGTCTGTGCGGATATGTTTCCTGTGACTCATTTTTCCAACACCTTGACTTTGTGGGCTTCCACACCGAAAAGTGCCTGTGCGATCTGCGTGATTTCACTGGTCATATTGCCTTTTCCGGCTCCTTCCGCCACCACCAGCACCCCCTCCACTTTGGGTGTGATCGTCTTCGCTACAAACGGTGTGCCCTGACTGCCGTCCTGATAGACGGTCTGGTATCCGGTATTGGAAGAACTCACGGTGCGGGTTCCTCCGGCGGAGTCCTGTTCTTCTGTCTGGGAACGATCCGCGGTCATGTCTTTTTCCACAATTCTTTCCTCCGAGGATTCCAATGTGATCATGACTTCCACCTCTCCCAGTCCCCGGACGGATTCCAGCATTTTCTTCAGTTTTCCCTCCAGATAGGCGGTATATTCCTCCGCGCTTCCCGCTGCCACCGCCCGGGTTTCGGTATCTACCGCCGTCTCCTGTTCCCCGGTTGTCTGCGAAGGAGAAGTGAAAATTCCGGCATTGTACTGTTCTGCAGTCTCTGTGCCAACGGAAGCTGCCTGTGGCTCCTCCTTTTTCACCGGCAGAGCGATGATAAACAATAGGACGCCCAACAATACCAGAATCAGAAGGTTGTCCCGACGGAACCATTTCGGAGGGCCGGAACCGCCTGCACCGTTACCTGTACCAATGCTGCCTGTGATCTTTTCCCAGAATTCACCCATTGCTTCTCACCTCTTTTTCTTCCCTGGCTCCGGTTTTTCTACCGTCATTTTCCTTAACTCTCCGGCAGACTTCTCCATCATTCCAGCCGGATTGGTGCAATTTCCACATGGATCCCCTCCGTTTCTGCATTTTCCCTATCTATTTCCTTCTGATCCGATACTTCCCCACTGTTTTCTCCTGTAACAGCTCCCTGTGCAGAATCTTGCTCCCACACATTTGCCGGGTCATATCCTTCCCCGGCTTCCTGCGCCACAGCAGCTGCCGTATTCCCGATCTCTTCCTGCGACTGTTCTGCCTGTTCGGAGGCCCGGGTCAGCACGGCCTGCAATTCTTGCGTAAATCCTGTCACCTGTTCTTCTGCATTCCAGCCGTCTCCGCCGCCGAACATGGTCAGAACAGGCTGTAACAACTGCAGCAACAGCATAACGGATAATAACAGTTTCAAATATTTATCGTAGGACTCCTTCGGTCTGAAATGCACTACGGTCTGTGCACAGATCAGAAAGATCCCGGCCTGTCCGATCACCCGGTATAACCATTGCATCCTCTTACCTCCCCCTGCTTCCGATAGCTAATAGTGCCAATGTGATCAGAAACAACAGCATGGCTGTGCCCGCAGTACGAAACAGAAGCATCCCTGCATTTCCCATATGATCCGTACAGTTGGTCACTCTTTTATCGCTGACGATCCCCATAAAAGCTGCCGCACACTTGATCAAAAACGCAGTAAACAAAATCTCCAGAAGCGGAGCCGCACACGCCGCCAGAAGCAGTAACAGCAAAAGTACGCCGATGCTGTTGCGGATGACAACGGCTGAACCCACCGCCAGCTCCAGAAGCCCGTCTGCCGCATTTCCGATCCCCGGCAGTGCCGAAAGTGCCTTTTCCACGGCGGAGGTCTTCACGGAATCCAATACCGGTGTGATCAATGACTGGAACACACTGATCCCCGTGACCACTCCCAGAGAAGCCTTGAGAATCCAGCCCACCGCCTTTTCCAGAAGTTCCGTCAAAAGTGTCAGCTTTTCCTCCACCCAGATCCCGTTGATCATGGTCAACAGGCCATAGCAGTAAATCAGTGGTAGTACCACACCCAACAGTATTTTTTCCGTACCATAGATCAGAAGCAGCATCAGCTGATACCCGGCTCCCACTGTAGCCGGCCCCGAGGCCACTCCCACCGCAAGAAGATACGTAGGTACCATCAGCCTTACAAACAACACGATATTTTCCACCGTCTCTCTTGCGGTTCCCAGAATCCCGGAAAAACATTGCAGCAGGATCACTCCCATGAGCAGATAGATAAAGTAAAAGCTTAAATCCGCAATCTGATGTTTGTCGAAAACCTCCACGAAATGAATCAGCAGTGCAGAAAGGATCCCCAGTACGATCAGCCAGATCAGAATATTTTTCCTGCCCGCAGCAGATGCTCCCATTCCCTGTATCACTTCCTGCAACAGGGTTCCCGCTGCCCCCAGCACATCTCCCTGCAGCAGCTGTCCCATCAATTCCGCCACGGAGAGCCGTGAGGCCGGAAACAGCTTCTGCATCCCTTTTTCCAGTTCTTCCATGCCATATTCCTGCCACATTGCATCCATTGCTCCCTCACTCTTATAAAATACCATAGATCTGTCGGATCACCGTAAGCAGAATCGGCAGTCCCGCAAACAGTACCGAAATTTTTCCCAGAATCTCGATCTGATCCGATACCGCTGCGAATCCGGCATCCTTGCAGATTCCGGCGCTGAATTCACACAGATAGGTGATTCCCACCACTTTCATCAAAATACCGAGATACCCTTTTGCATCCCCGAGGTACTGCTGTAATCCCGCAAACGCCTCCAGCAGCTGTCCCGTCAGCCCCAGCACATAGGAAAATACCAGCACACTCAGGGCAAATCCGATCAGCAGCGCATATTCCGGCCGCTGTTGCCTAAATTGTATGGCAAAAAGAACTCCGGTAATTCCAAGCAATGCAATCTTAACGATCTCGGACATATTTCCTCCTATTAAAACGAAAACAGAGTCTGTACGGTATCAAACAGATCATAGATATACGGAACGATCCAGCTAAGAACCAGGATCAGTCCCGCCAGGCTGACGAGAAAAGCATGTTCCTCCCTGCCGCTGTGTTTTAAGACCTGGCTGAGTATCGTTACAAGGATTCCTACCGCAGCTATTTTAAAGATCAGTCCTATTCCCATCTTTCCCCGTCCTTTTCTCTTCTCTCTGTGGTCCCCGGAACCGGCATCAGACTAACAATAACAGTATCAGCAGACCGCTCATGGCTCCCAGTCCTACGGAGAGCCTGCATTTCTGTGTAATTTCCCGCTGCTGCATATCCGCCGTATGTTCCAGTCCCTGTCTGGACAATTCGATACTTTTTATCTGCATCGTTTCATCCGCATAGCCCTCTTTTTCCGCAAAACGCAAAAACTCTTCAATGTCTTCTTTTTTCAGAGGAAGCATCCTCAGCTGTCTGCGAAAGCTTTTCTCCGCCAGTTCCAGAAAACCAGCATCCTCCGTCTCCGCATATTCATGGTATACTTCGGTGCAGATCTCTCCCAGCCTGTCTTTCCGTTGTCTGCCGGTCTGCCGGCAGCATTCCGGAAGTGTTGACCCGCTGTACCGGATCTCACTGATCCACTGTTCCAGAATGCGGATGAGTTCCCGGATCGTATATAATCTTCCTAAGAATTGCTGCCGATACCACAGTCCCATTCCAAAGCATCCCAACAGAATCAGAAATCCTCCGAACATCTGCATTCCATCCGTCCCCTTCCTTTTAAGATCACTATGCGGTCAAATATCTGTCGCAGGCAGGATTCACCCAGGCGCTTTGCTGCGTCCGTCTCGTCCGTTCCATGCAGAGTGGCCAGCAGACCGCAGCCGCAGGCCGCTGCTTTTTGTAAGGCCCGCCTGTCCGTTTCCTCCCCCAGTTCATCCACTGCAATGACTTGAGGTGACATGGAACGCAAAAGTAATAACATCCCCTGGGCCTTGGGACAGCCATCAAGCACATCCGTCCGCATCCCCAGATCATTCTGAGGTCTTCCCAGATAGCTTCCCGCCAGCTCCGAGCGCTCGTCCACCACTCCCACCCGAAGTCCCGCACCATACGTATTACCATCGGAAATCTGGCGGATCAGATCCCTGAGCAGAGTGGTTTTGCCGAATCCCGGAGGCGATACAATCAGGGTATTCTGAAATTTTCCTTTCTTATATAATTTTGGCAGGATACCGTCAGCTGCTCCCCGGATCTCATGGGCGACCCGGATATTGATAAACGCAATATTTTTCAGAGTGCGGATCACTGTTTCATTTTCCAACACAGCCTGTCCGCACAATCCGATCCGGTGTCCGCCTTCCACAGTCAAAAAGCCCTGTCTGATCTCATCGGCATAAGCATACACCGAATCCTGACACAGCCAGGCGATCAACTCCCGTATCTCCGCTTCCGTCACCAGATGCGCTCCGTAAGGATGCTCCTGCCATTCCCCGCCGTTATTTAAGAAATAATCTCCTCTCGATGTTTCCACGATCACCGGCCTGTCCACACGTAGACGGATCTCGCAGATTTTTTCCCCATTATCCGCTGTCTTCTGCCAGAATGCTCTTCTCTTTTGCGGAAAAATACGAAGCAGGCTGTCCATGTTTCTCCTCCCGTAACTATTCAGAACCTCATGCGCAAAATCGTTCCTTCGGAACTTCTCCTTTGCGAATGCAGGCATTCATCAAGACTTAGCTGATATTTAATGCTCTGAATAGTTACAATATATGTCTCCGTGGACAGGATATTCCTTCCAATCTTCTCTTTTTTTCTATAGTGTGGTATAATAAGCGATAACTGTTTTTATGACTTTTGTTTTGGAGGTTTTTATGAACATAATCATTGTGGGCTGCGGCAAGGTTGGCTACACCCTGGTAGAGCAATTAGGCGGTGAGAATCACAATATCACCGTGATCGATACCAATGAGGAAAAGGTGAATTCCATCACGGATGATCTGGATGCCATGGGCATCGTGGGCAATGGTGTCAGCTTCCAGACACTGTCTGAGGCCGGCATTGACCATGCGGATCTGCTGATCGCCGTGACCGGATCCGATGAGCAGAATCTTCTGTGCTGTGTCATTGCGAAAAAGGCGGGACATTGTAAGACCATCGCCCGTGTCCGCAATCCTATCTACAATAATGAGATTGCTTTTCTGCGGGAAGAACTGGGGCTTGCCATGATCATCAACCCGGAGCTGTCCAGTGCAGCTGAGATCGCCCGGATCTTCCAGTTTCCTTCTGCAGTTAAGATCGATACTTTTTCCAAGGGAAGGATCGAGCTTCTGCATTTCCGCGTGACCCATGACTGTCTCTTAAATAATTATGAACTGATCCACATCCGTACCACCTTAAAATGCGATGTACTGGTATGTATGGTCACCAGAGATAATCAGGTGCTGATCCCCCGGGGTGATTTTGTCTTCCGGGAAGGCGATGTGGTAGCTATTGTGTCCACTCCTCCCAAGGCTAATGATTTCTTCAAAAAGATCGGTATCGGCGCCGGCAGGGCGCGTACTGCCATGATCGTCGGTGGCGGAACCATTGCTTATTATCTGGCAAGAAGACTTTTAGAAGTCGGCATCCATACCAAGATCATTGATCAGGATCCCGCCCGCTGCGAGCATCTGAGCGAGCTGCTGCCCAAGGCTTCCATCATCTGCGGTGACGGTACGGATGAACGTCTTCTGATACAGGAGGGGCTGGAGAACGTGGATGCTTTTGCTGCACTGACCGGACTGGATGAGGAAAATATCCTCCTGTCACTGTATGCGAAACGGACTTCCCGCGCAAAGGTAGTCACCAAGATCAACCGTATCAACTTCAGTGGTGTCTTAAGTGATATCAAGCTGGATACGATCTCCTATCCGCGCCTGGTAACTGCAGATATGATCATTAAATATGCACGATCCATGAATGAATCTCTCAACAGTAATGTGGAGAATCTGTATAAGCTGGAAGACGGTCATGCAGAGGCACTGGAATTCTACATCAAAGAGGATTCTGCCGTTACCAATATACCTCTGAACCGTCTGCACATCCGGAAAAATATCCTGGTCTGTTCCATCGTCCGCGGAGGGCAGGCTATTATTCCCAGTGGTCAGGACGAGCTTCATGTAGGCGATTATGTGGTCGTAGTACTGACACATGCACGGCTGAATGATATTAAAGATATTATTGAAGGGTAATTTTGTAGAAGGACACTATCATGAATTTTGCGATATTGAGTTTTATTATCGGATTTATTTTACAATTTGAAGCATTATTTTTACTGCTTCCCTGGATCGTTGGTATGATCTACGGAGAATATCATGTGGCACTGATCTATCTGGTGACCGCAGCTGTTTGTTTCATTTTAGGAAAATTGTTAAGCTTCAAACACACAGGACGTTTTAAGGAATTGTATGTCAGGGAAGGCTTCACCGCCGTTGCACTGGGCTGGTTTGTCATGTCTGTTTTCGGTGCCATTCCCTTCGTTCTCACCCGTGAGATTCCTTTTTATATTGACGCTCTCTTTGAGACCATCTCCGGCTTCACCACTACCGGTTCCAGTATTCTGTCAGATGTGGAGGCATTAAGCTATGCCAGCCTGTTCTGGCGCAGCTTCACCCACTGGATCGGCGGTATGGGTGTATTCGTATTCATTATGGCGATCCTGCCGATGATGGGTGGCTCCACCATGAACCTGATGCGTGCGGAGAGCCCGGGGCCTTCCGTCAGCAAGCTGGTACCGAGAGTCCGGGATACGGCGAAGATCCTCTATGGAATTTATCTTGCCATTACTATCTTAGGTGTGATCGCCCTGTGTCTGTGCGGCATGCCGTTATTTGATTCCCTGTGCACCACCTTCGGCAGCGTCGGCACCGGCGGCTTCGGTATCAAGAACAGCAGTATCGGCGGTTATTCCCCGTTGATCCAGAATGCGGTGACGGTACTGATGATCTTAAGCGGTGTCAATTACACCATATATTTCTGCCTGCTCAGTAAGCAGTTTAAGGAAGCCTTTTCCATCGAAGAGGTTCGCTGGTATTTTGTGATTATTCTGGTCAGTGCGCTGACGATTGCCTGGAATGTCCGTCCTCTCTATGCAACATTGGGAGAGACCCTGCGGCACTCCTTCTTCCAGGTGGGAACAATCATTACCACCACCGGATTTGCCACCACTGACTTTAACATGTGGCCGCAATTATCGAAGACGATCCTGCTGTTACTTATGATGATCGGTGCCTGCGCCGGCAGTACCGGCGGCGGTATGAAGGTCTCCCGTGTGCTGATCCTTTTTAAGGCGATCCGCAAGGAACTGTCCATGATGATCCATCCCCGGATGGTGAAAAAGATCAAGATGGACGGACACAATCTGTCCCACGAGACGCTTCGTTCCACCAATGTCTATATGACGGCTTATTTTATCGTACTCTTCGTTTCACTGCTGATCGTCAGCCTGGACGAATACGATCTGACCACGAACTTTACTGCAGTACTGGCAACCCTGAACAATATCGGACCCGGACTGGAGCTGGTCGGCCCCACCCAGAACTTTGCATTATTCAGTCCTCTGTCCAAATGTGTGCTGATGTTCGACATGCTGGCCGGACGACTGGAACTCTTCCCCATGCTGGTGATCCTGCTGCCGTCCTGTTGGAAGAAATATTAATTCCTTAATCACAAAAATGAGTCTGTGATGACATTTTTAATCGTCACACAGACTCATTTTTTCATACATACCTCTAATCAAATGTTGACCGAAATGAGAACGCTACATATCATTACAATCATTATATGATGTCGGGGTCAAAAGCCCCCGACTTTGATGCCTACGGATTGTTCCGTGCTACGCACTCCCACGTCTCCGCTCCGCTTCGGTCCGTGCTAGACATGTGCCACTGGCACATAGCACCCTACCCAATATTCGCATATCGTGGGATTATCATCCCACTTTTATGCTCATATCGGGGCGGGTTCTAAGGTCTTTCACCCACCTATGAGCAAGCTCATGTGGGCTTAGACCTTTTGACCCTGGCATCATTATATATGAATCTTCAGACACTTCTTGCCGGTCAGTTCCTTCGTCCGTTCATCCGGCTGTCCAAAGCCAACATAAATATCTGCTCCCCTACCGGTATGTACAAATTTACCTTCTTCATCTACAACGGTAAATGCCCTCCTCGGAATTTCCAGTGTCACCATCTTTTCTTCTCCCGGTGCAAGTTCCACGCGCTTAAACACGACAAGTTTAGGATTGGGCACTTCGTTGATATCCTCAACCTGTACATAGACCTGCAATACATCCTCTGTAAAAACATCTCCGTGATTTGCAACGGTTACTTCAACACCTACACTCTGTTCTTCCGTTTGTGCATATACCACATCTTCCGTCAATTCCGCCCTCATAACTAATGTATCAGCATAATTCAGCCCATAACCGAATGGATAAAGCGGAGCTTTTTCCACAAAGCGATATGTCCTGTTCTTCATGGAATAGTCATCAAAATCCGGCATCCCCTGTAAATTGCGGTAAATGGTAACCGGCAATTTACCCGAAGGTGATATTTCTCCAAAGAGTATATCTGCAACTGCCTTTCCACCTCTTGCTCCCGGATACCATGTCTGAAGAACTGCATTCGCCCTGTCATCTGCCAGGTTCAAATCCATAGCACTTCCTGCCATCATACATACAATAAACGGAACTCCCATTTCTGCCACGATTTCCAAAAGCCTCTGCTGTGAAGGCGGAAGCATCAGCCCCTGCTTGTCTCCGGATGCATATGCATTGCCTGTATCGCCCTCTTCTCCTTCAAGACTTTCGTCCAGTCCCAGACACAGAATAACAAGATCCGAATGTTCTGCAACTGTCATTGCCTCAGAGATACGGTCATCCTCTCTTGCCAGTTTTTCTACCTGATCTAAAAACAAATGGCAGCCTTCTGAATAAAGTACCCTGACATCATCGCCTACATAGTCCTGAATACCTTCCAGTACAGTAACATACCTTGAAGCCGTCCCATGATAATTGCCGATCAGGGCTTCTCTGGAATTGGCATTGGGACCAATGACTCCGATTGTTTTAAGTTTCTTTTTATTTAAGGGTAAAATACCATCATTTTTTAACAATACGACACTCTTGCATGCTGCCTCTATGGAAAGCTCAATATGTTCCCTACATTCAACAACTTCATACGGAATATGATCATATTCTGTCTCATCAAACATTCCCAGCAAGAATCTGGTCGTAAATAAACGAATGGCTGATTTCTGCAGTAGTTCTTTGGAAATAAGCCCCTCTTCATAGGCATTCAGGATTTTCTGATAAGTACATCCGCAATTAACATCGCAGCCCATCTCCAGAGCCAGTCTGACGCTTTCCTCCGGTCTGTCTGTCACCTTATGGTGTTCATGAAAATCACGGATAGCCCAGCAGTCTGAAACATAGTGTCCCTGAAATCCCCACTGTTTTCTCAAAACCTCCACCATCAGGTAACTATGAGCACAGCATGGTTCACCATTGGTTCTGTTGTATGCGCCCATAACCGCTTCGACTTTTCCTTCCCTGACACAGGCCTCAAACTGCGGAAGATACGTTTCCCAAAGTTCTTTCATGCTAACCTTTGCATCAAAATAGTGACGTTTTTCCTCCGGGCCGGAATGTACTGCAAAATGCTTGGCACACGCTGCCGTGCGCAGATATTCTCCCTCTCCCTGCAGACCTTTGATATATGCAACACCCAGTATTGCAATCAGTGTCGGGTCTTCTCCATAAGTCTCATGTCCACGCCCCCAGCGGGGATCCCGGAAGAGATTGACATTGGGCGACCAAAGTGTAATTCCTTTATAAATATCACGGTCTTCATGTTTTTCATTTTCATTATATTTGGCTCTCGCCTCCGTAGAAACGGCAACTCCTATCCGCTCCAACAGTTCTTCATCAAAAGTTGCTCCAAGCCCGATTGCCTGTGGAAAAACAGTTGCTGTACCCGCTCTTGCAACACCATGCAGGCCCTCATTCCACCAGTTATACTCCGGAATATCCAGATGTGGAATTTCATCTGCGTCAAAGCGCAGCTGTGAAGCCAGTTCCTCTACGCTCATCTGCTCCACCAATTCAGTAGCTCGTCTGACTGCCTCTTGTCTGTTCATAAATTCCTCCATAAATTTTTTTCTGATTATTAGCTATATAGGCTTAATACGGTCTGGCGTTCTCCTGAAAATCCTTTCTTGCCTCTGCCACACAGGTATCATAATCTGCCGAGTAAGGAACTTTCTGCTTGGATCTGAATCATTAGAAAAGCTGCGCTGTCATTTTCTTTTTGTCTTCTCTGATACTCTGTTGGCAGAATACCGTATTTCTCCCGGAACAGTCTGGAAAAAGCCTGACTGTTGGGGAAACCGTTCTTTAATGCAATTTCGCCTATGGTCAGATCCGTTTCCTCCAGTTCCCGCAATGCATGTTCAAACCGGATGCTCCGCAGATAATCTTTATAGTTGATTCTGCCATACTGACGGAACATTTTCGACAAGTAAGTAGGGCAATATCCAAATGTTGCTGCCAGGGTTTCCAGTGAAATTTCTTCTGCATAATGTTCCCGAAGGTATCCAGTAATTCTTTCAAGATGTCCTGACTGAGTATTCCCCGGATAATAATCCTTCTTTTCCTCAGGTATCCGATAAGCGGTTACCAGAAGATATTTCAGCTGATAAAAGATACTCTGCATCAATAGTTCATAGCCGTACTCTTTTCTGATCTGCTGTCTGTACATTTTCTCAAGTAATGCAAAAAGTTTTCCATCCTCTTCCTTTTTTTCACCGGAAAACCGCATTATCTGTTTTTCCATTGGGATCTGTAAAACAATTGCCTCATTTCGTCCCGATGTATGAATGGAATGCACTTCATTGCTGTTCACAATTATAAACTTTCCTGCCGGAAGGACATATTTTTTATCGCCGAGATAAAAATCTACCTTTCCCTCCCGCAAGGCAAATATTTCAACACTGCTATGTTGATGCGCCTCACATATATATTTTCCGTCTGCACCTTCGAAACGGAATAGCTTAAAGGGCAGTCCCCGATCCGGCACCACTGCTTCCTGCCGGTATATCTTCTCTTCTTTCATAGTCATCCCTAATATTCCACACCGGAAGATTTTCTGTTCCATGATAAAATCTCACCGGCAGTTTCCCGGAGGGGGAAAATTCTCCAAACAGCATTTCGGCAATTACCTTACCACCTCTGGCTCCCGGATACCAACAATCCACGATGGCTTTCACATTCGGGTTGTGTTCCGCCCATGGCAGATCTATGGCGCTTCCTGCCATTAACAGAACCACCACCGGTTTTCCCATCGCTGCAACAGTTTCCAGAAGTTCTTTCTGAAGTCCCGGCAGATTTAATCCCAGTTTGTCTCCGCTGGCATATTCATTCCCGGCATCGCCCTGTTCTCCCTCTATGGCTGCATCCAGTCCAAGGCACATTACTGCCACATCGGCATGTTCCACGGACAGCTTTACTTGCTCCGTGGTACGCACTCCCACTTCTCCGCTCCGCTGCGGTCCGTGCTAATCATGTGCCACTCTCTTTATTTGTAAATTCTGTAATTTCCCGAAAGTGCCAGCATGGCAAACAGGTACAGGAAATTATCATAATATCGTCTGTCTCCGGTGCGGAGCGGAGTATTCCAGAAGCGGTCTACGCATTCCTTTATATGAGGACCGTCTGCTGCCAGTGATGCCTGTGCATTGACTGCTACAATGGCAACCGGATGCAGTGCCTTCTCTTCCAGTCTTGTTCCATCAATCAGGAACACACCGTCCCAGTGTTCTCTCTGCTCTTCACAGTAAAATCTCTGCAGCCGGTTTGCAATCTCCGTCTGCCACGGATCTTTGTCATACCAGAGATGATCCATAGCAATGTTGGCTATGGTGCGGTATGCATCACTGTAGTACCAGTCATGCTTTCCGAAGATCTCCTGATGCCCAGCATGGGGTGTTCCGTCATAGTCTGCGTATTCTGCGCTGAGACCGGTTTGTGGATGACATGCCTTATGCAGATATTCTCTGCTGGCTGCCGCAGCCTGTCTCCAGAATTCCCGGTCTTCCTCCTCCACATTCTCCGCAAACAACTCATAAAAATGAGGCAGATGATACGAGGGGTCAGAAAAATCCATGTTTGTGATAAATTTGATCAGATGGTTGGAAGGCTCCCACATAGGTTCTCCCGGATGTCCAGGCTCCCCTTTGTGGATACATTCCCGCAGGATTGCTTTTGCCTCTTTGCTGTAAGCAAAAATACCTTCTCCGTCCCCCCAGCGGGCAGATGCAAAAAACAATGCCATGGCAAAATACTCTTCTCCGTCCGGTGCCGGTCCCTCTGCATTGTGCGTTCCATCCGTGCTGCAGGACCAGGCAAAATAGTTGCGGCAGGGTCCTTCCGGAATATACATATAAGTCCGCACCCACTTCCAGAGACGGTCGAATTCTGCCTTCTTATCCATCTGTACGCAGACCATCATGCCATAGGACATTCCCTCCGTGCGTACATCATGATTGCCGGTATCCTCCAGATACGCCATATCATCTCCTGCCTCATGATAAAAGCGTTCTGCCTCCGTTCCGTAAAATATGGTATCAAAGGTCTGTTCCAGTCTTTCTGTAATAGCGGTCTCTTCATATCCGCACTCTTTCAATACATTTCGATAAATTCCAGTCTGATACGCTCCTGCCATTTTCTCGTTCCTCGCTTTTTATTCTTTAACACCGCCCAGAGTAAGTCCGGCTACAAAATATTTCTGTAAGAAAGGATAAATACAGATAATGGGCAGCATGGTAACAATCGTTGCCGCTGCACGTACGGAAGTCGGTGTTACTGTTCCTGCGGCATTCTTCATTGCCTCCGCCGAAGTTCCCTGATTGGTTACGGAGGATAGCAGCTTCATCAATTCATACTGCAATGTGGTCAGATTACTGCTCATGCGATTGTAAAGCATAGCATCGAACCAGGAATTCCACTGGCCTACCGCCACAAACAGGGCTACTGTGGCATAAACCGGCTTACACAGCGGAGAATAGATCTTAAGAAAAATAGTGCTGTAACCGGCACCGTCCAGCTGTGCGGATTCTTCCAGGCTGTCAGGAATTCCGTTCATATAAGTACGGATCACCAGCATATTAAACGCACTTACCATTCCGGGGATCACATATACCCAGAAGTTGTTGGTAAGCCCCAGCCCCTTATATAAGAGGAATGTCGGAATCAGTCCGCCGTTTACATACATGGTAACGACCCAGAACAGGGAAACTTCCCTTTGGAACAGAAATCGTTTCCGGCTGACGATAAAGGCAAGAATCGCATTTGCTGCCAGGGACATCAGGGTTCCGAGCAGGGTTCTGACTACTGTGATATAAGCGCCTGTGATCAGATTATCTTTATGTAAAACCGTCGTATAGTTTTTCCAGGTGAATTTTCTCGGCCACAGGTAGATTCCTCCCCGCAGGGCATCCGTACCATCATTCAAAGAGATTGCCAGAGTATTCAGCACCGGATATAACGTTATGATCACAAACAGGATCATGATGATACCGTTTATGAACGGAAAAATGTCGATTTTTTTTGGCTTGATCTTATACTGTGTATCTATCATTGTAATTACCATCTCTTTCTGTTTTAGAATAACTGCTCTTCACCATTATGTTTTGCAATCTGATTGGCCAGAACGATCAGGATGATACTTACCAGGCTCTTGAAGATACCTGCGGCTGTACCTATTGCATAATCTCCCTGGCTGATACCCCATTTCAATACATAAATATCAATCGTCTGGGAGAACTTCTGTACCAATCCGTTTCCTAACAGATACTGAATTTCAAATCCTGCATTTAATACATTACCCACATTCATCAGCAGTAAAATTACGATGGTCGGTTTGATTCCCGGAAGGGTAACGTATTTGATTTTATTCCATCTTCCTGCGCCATCAATGGCAGCAGCTTCATACAGGGAAGGATCAATGGATGTGATGGCCGCCAGATAGATAATGGCATTCCATCCTGTCTCCTTCCAGACATTTGCAAATGCTACGATCGGCCAGAAATACTCGGGATGGGCAAAGAAATTAATCGGCTGGCTGAGCACATGCAGATTTACCAATACTTCATTTACAATTCCGGTACCAGACAACATATCATGCAGGATACCGGTTACGATGATCCAGGAAAGAAAATGTGGCAGATAAGAGATCGTCTGTACTGTCTTTTTCCCACCCTTACTCTTGATTTCATTCAATAGAATTGCAAATACAATTGCGGTAACGAAAGTTGCCACAAGGTTGATCACACCCATGGCCAATGTGTTACGGATGACCCGAAGGAATGTCACGTCGGAGAATAACATCCGAAACTTCTGAAGTCCCACGAATTCGGAATGCAGGATTCCCAGCTGCGGCTTATAATTCTGGAATGCCATCGCCCATCCGGCTAAGGGAAGATAGTAAAAAATCACTCCATAGATCATCATTACTCCTGCCCAGAAAAGCAGAACTTTTTGCCTTTTGATTTCTTTCCATGTGATAGGTGTTCTGGTTTGTTTTACTTTTTGTTTCGATTTTGTTCTCGTTAACGACATATCCTCGCTCCTTAAAAAACGGGCAGATGAAATTTTACCTGCATCTGCCCATTCTCAAATTTCATTTATATGTTTTTATTTGAACTTTGCTGCCAGTTCCATTCTGCTGTCCAGTTCTGCCTGTAATTCACTGATAAAATCTTCCGGCTTGCAGGCATTATATGCATCCATATAATCCGCCCATGCTTTGTCGAAATCAGCTGCCATAACTACCTGAGGAAGATACTCATGCTTTACTTCACCGATCTTGGTCCATGCCATACCGCCGGGTGTGCTGGTATTGAAGTTATTGGAGAAGGACCACATAGGATACCATTCACCGGGTGCTTCGTTGGTGCCCAGCATTTCCACGTAAGTCTCCGCACCGTATGCCTGGAATGCTTCCTTCACATCATCGTTTAATCCATCGAAGAATTCCCTCGCCTGGCCATCTGGCTTGTTTGCATTGATACCATCATCACTGGTTCCGTTGTACTGAGGGAAATAAGAATAAGAGCACATATGGGATGCCTTATACTCTGTATCGGAAGCCTGCGTTCTCTGCTCCGGTGTTCTGTAGAATTCACCGTTCTCATCTACTTCATAGTCAACACCTTCCACACCCCAGAAACGAAGGTTATGGATATCCTGATCCAGCAGATCATTGATCAGCTTCAGTGCGCCGGGAACATCCTTACAGCTTACAGTAATTGCAAGTCCGCTTCCTGAGTTGAATGCGCCACCGGCATTATGCCACTGGTTCTTTACGCTTTCATCAATTGTGATCGGCAGAGGAATGTAATCGCATCCCTGTGCATCCAGTCCTGCCTGCTTGATGGCATCGCCTGCTGTGTAAGCGAAATCCCACCATTGATCGATCATACCCAGGACACGTCCTGTAGAAAGCTTGGAAATATACTCATCATAAGACTGGGTAAAGGACTCGGGGTCTACAATGCCTTTCTTGTATTCTTCATTTAATTTTCTAAAATACTTTACTGCGGTATCGGAAGTGTTGTAATCCAGTACCGTCAGCGTCTCAGGATCTACCATACAGCTTCCGTCATTGGGATAACCATCCAGGAACTGAGGTGCGTTCTCCAGACAGAAGTATCTCCAGTCATCACAGAGAATGGTATAAGGAATATTGGCTGTTCCGTCTTCCATAGTAGGATTTGCTGCATTATACGCTTCGATCAGATCAAAATACTGATCCATGGTCCGGATCTCGGGATAGTCTGCCCATTTCAGAACTCTTGCCTGAATCCAGAATGCTTCATCATTATGTGCACATACCTTCTCTTCGTTCTTGATGCAGCTGAACTGCGGGATCCAGTAAATGTGGCCGTCTTCCTGACGAAGCTTCTCCCACTCCAGATCAGTAAACAGATTCTTGATATTAGGATAATCATCCAGATAATCATCCAGTGCTACCAATGCTCCTGCCTCATACAGCTGTGTGGTTCCAGTCTGTCCCTCAATGAAGTCCGGATACTCACCACCGGCGATCATGGTACCCACAGCTTCATCTGCAGTCTGTCCGGTCAGCCAGGTCTCTTTTACTTTGGCGCCTACCTTCTCTGCAATCAGCTGCTGTACTTCATTGTCGTCATTGATTTCAGATCCCGCTACCCCAAAAAATGCGGTGAACTCTTTGATACCTGCTTCTTCTGTGGTACTGTCGGTTCCTGCGCTCGTTGTACCATCTCCGGATGTCTGGTTACCGTCACTGCCACATCCGGTGAACAGTGCCGCTGTCATTGCTGACACAAGTAACATGCTTACAAGTCTCTTTTTGTTCATGTTGTAACTACCTCCCTTTCGATAAATCTATTTTACCTTTTTGAGAGGAACTAACAATCAGAGGAACTATAGCAAAAGACAGGGGAAATTATAGGTGGTTCTGTAATTTCCCCTGTCTTTTATTCTCTTACTCTCCCTGTTGCATCTTTTTACGGAATCTTGCGGGAGTGCAGCCCTTGATCTGAATAAAACGGTTCGTAAAATAGTCCAGATCATGGTAGCCCACATCTTCTGCGATCTGAACGATCTTTTTATCGGTACGCAGCAGGGCATCCGCAGCCTGCTCCATCCGGTAATTGTTCAGGTAGTCTTTAAAGGATTGTCCGTACTTTTTCCGGAAAAGCTGTCCAAGATAAGCACTGTTGACATAATACTTTTCACTCAGGCTTTTCAGTGTAATATTTGAAGCGTAATTTTCCCGGATCTCTTTTTCCACCATACCCAGAATTCCTCTGGATACATTCTTCCGCAGCTGTGACAGATAATCCGCATATTCGCAGGCAAATCTGGTCAGATGTGCCTTACTTCCGCGCTTTACCCCGGTCTCAAAGCTGCTCTCACTGATGACCCTTAAGATTTCCTCCTGGTTCACGTCATCATCCTGTTCACAGGCTAAGTGGATCAGCTGAAACAACAGATAATTAATATTCAGGTTCATCGTCTCCCCGCAAATACCGCGTTTACACATTTCTTCATAAAAGAAAGCCACCGCCTCCCGGATTTCCAGATGATTGTTCTGTTCGATTGCCTTCAGCAGGCCATCCAGGCTCTGCTTACACAGGATCAGTCCTTCCGGAGATACCTGGACCTCCTCCTCATAGAAATAGATATCCTTCTTTGTCCGAAACCCCTGAAAAGAACGAAGCATACAGGTATTGCCGTAAGACTTTGCTATGCTGCTGATATCCTGCACTTTTTTTCCTGCCAGCATCACCACATTTGTCTGTAAATTTGATGCAAGATATTCCCGGAATCGTTCCAGATACCGTTTTACATCCATCCCACTTTTTTCCGGAACATAATCAAACAAAATCAGTCCGATATCGTAGATTTTTTCATTGACAGAAACATCAAACACACTCAAATCTGCATCTTCTTTCAGATATTCCCTGCTGTATTCATACAGCCGCCTCTGTAATGTCCGCATTTCCCGATCTGTCGTTCCCTCATCATCATAGGATCCTTCCGTCTGGATCTCCACATAACGCACACCGGTTCCGCATCGCATGTGTTCATGTATATATCTGACATTCAGGTCATCAAACTTCCCTTGGATCAATGCAATCATATGTCTTGCCAGATAAGCCTGCTCCAGCTTCCGGTTCTTTTCATGATCCAGCTCCTCTCTGTTGCGCAGAGCAAGTACCTTATTCAGTACTTTGCACAGAATCTCGCTGTCTACCGGCTTTAGCAGATAATCCGTGCAGTCATTCTGCATTGCCTGTTGTGCAAAACTAAATTCCGCATATCCGCTCAGTATAACAAAATAGGCATCTGAAATTTTCTCTTTACGGATGTGTTCCAGCAGTTCCAGTCCTGTCATCTGAGGCATTTTAATATCGGCAATAACCAAATCTACCTTTTCCTTCTTCAAAAAAGCCAGTGCTTCCATCCCATTTGCTGCTGTTCCCGCAATCCGAAAGCCTTCCTTCTCCCAATCTACTAAAAGTTTCAATCCCTGTAAAATAAACGGCTCGTCATCTACCAGCAATACTTTCAGCATCTGTTTTACCCTCCTGCAAACAGGGAATCCGTATCGTAACCGTGGTTCCCACTCCTTCTTCTCCTTCTACACGGAATTCCACTCTGTTTTCCGTTACCATTTTCAATCTGACACAGGCGTTAATAATCCCTACTCTTCCGCCGCCCTTGAGCATCTCAATGTCGGCATTGCACATGTTGTTCTGTAGCTCTGTAAGTTTGGCCTCCGCCATACCGCTTCCGGTATCTTCAATTTCTATCTCCAGCCGTTCTCCCTGACGGCCTATCCTTACAAATATCCATCCCGGACTGGATTTGCTTTCGATTCCATGCACACAGGCATTTTCCACAAAGGTTACAATCGTAAGCTTGGGTATCTTGAAGTTTTCACATTCTCTGTCTACTTCAATGTCATAATTCAGCCGTTCTCCAAAACGATACTTCTGAAGCGCCAGATAAGCTTTCACAAATTCAATCTCTTGGAAGATACTCACGGAATCATTGCCCCATTCCACATACTGTCTCTGCATCACCGCCAGTTTGGCCACCATGTCGGCTGTCTCGTTTTCTTTTTTCAAAATGCTGTGCATCCGGATGCTTTCCAGTACATTAAATAAAAAGTGGGGATTGATCTGGCTGTGTAATGCGAGAAGCTCCGCATTTTTTCTTCCCACCAGCATCTCCTGCTCATGGATTTTATTCTTATATACAGTCTCGATCAGTCCATTGGTACGTTCCACCATGCGATTATAATTGCGTATCATACTGCTGATCTCATCTTTACCTTCTTCACAGGGCATTGGAATAAGATGATCACTGTCCACTGATTTAAATACCTTGCTCAGTTCTGTAATCCTTTTTGTAAAGGAACGGTTGAATATCTGAACGAACCAGAAGGGAAAAATAACATTCACCGCAAGGAGCAGCAATATGATGGGAAGTTCGTTCCGGATGCTTGTAAGAAAACTGTTCTCTACCGGCTTTACATAAATCGTAAGTTCCGTACCATACAGACTGATGGTATGTTCATAGGCTTCTCTCATTGTTGCGTTATCCAGCCGCTGAAACTCGCTGCCGTAGCTGCCGTATTGTCCATTGGAAAGAAGGATCCGATCTCCTTCACAGATCAGAACCTCATTATCATAGTTCATGTTTTTAATGGTGCGCACCATACTGCCGTAATCAAACTCGATTTTTAAATACTTTTCTGTCTCTGCATCATAGAAATCCAGCCGCTGTAGATAAATGATGCGCCGCTCCCTTGTGATTTTGGAACTGCTGTCATCATAGACAAAAAAGAGTCCCTTGCTTTTCGCTTCTTCATTCAGCCGCAGATAACTCTCTGTATTCTTAAGCTTATCCAGCGTATTGACCCTTCCTCCGTTTACAATGGTATCATTATCCGTATACAGGGTAAATATCATACTGTTCATTCCCAGTGCATTTTCCAATAACGTCCCGCTCAGGAAATTCTGATATGCCGCCACATATTCTGCAGAATTAGTGTATCTTTTGGATAAGAAATCTTCAAAATCGCGATTGGTATAAATACTGTTGCCTATCTCCCCGGCATTTCCGATCATACTGCTCAGACTGTATTCCACCGCACTGGCAATATTAGACATCTCATGCTCCCTGCGTTCTCTGTCAAATTTTGCAGTCGTCAGGAACACAACACTGTCTGTTACAATCAGGGGAATCAACACACAGACAACATAGAAAATATAAAACTTTTTTTTGATGGTGAAATCATCCATCCAAAGACCCAGCTTATGTAATGCCTTCCCCATAAGATCCTCTCCTTATTTATGTGAAAAAGAGCAGACGTTTCTGTAGCCTGCTCTTCTTTATTATAGGACATCTACGATCTGCCCGCAATGCATTTTTATACGGCATTCTGCACAAACCAGGCAAAATCAGCATAGTTACTGCTGTCCTGTCCATTGGCAGATGCGTACATTCCTATCGTACATCCCACAAATCCCCCTGCTTCCTCCGTGGTATAAGGAAGCAGACTGATATCCTCAGCAATCAGCCTCTCCCTGCCATCCTGAAAAAGCCATATCCGTGCCTTCTGCCTGTCGCAATGCATTCGTATTTTAAAGAATTGTCTACCTTCTCCTGCCGGCTTTTCGGTAAGGATTCTCTCTTCCCCATGGATACAGGCTGTCACAACAAAATAATTCTCGTCAGCTCTTTTCCGGATCTCCATGCGCAGATGATTTTCATGATTCTGGTACAACACCATTCCCGCTGTCTCACATTCCTGCTTCGGTTCAAATTCCATCCCAGTCTCTGCATAGAATGCATAATTTTTCTGACGGATTCCGAAATAGGAACAATGATTGCAGTCAGATATTTTTTCCTTTTTTGTATAGAGCCGCAGCATCCCCGGACGGTGACTCAGCGAATAGTTTTCTTCACAGATTTCTTCTACACTTACCAGCCGTTTGTCCGGTTTTTTCTCCCAGAAACTGATATGATCGGAAGTACTGCTTACTTCCTCTGGAAAACGGTATTCCTTTGTGGGCAGTTCCAATGTATCTTCCAGATGCCCGACGCCTTCTGCAATCACCGGCCATCCATTTTCCCATGTGACTTTCGCCAGAAAAGTCTCTCTTCCCATGCTGCTGTGTCCTTCACAAGGTCTGGATGCCAGCATTACCACGTACCAGTTCCCCTTACCATCCTCCACCAGATCTCCGTGTCCTGCGTAGATCACAGGATAGTTTTTCCCCAGATTCCTGTGGGTGAAGATCGGGTTTCTGGGGCAGCCCTCGAACCACTGGAACAGCTTTTTACTTCTGGCAATGCTGATGCTGTGCTCCGGTCCGGTTCCTCCTTCTGCATGCATCAGATAATAGTAACCGTCGATCTTATAAAGGTGCGGTCCCTCCGGCCAGATAACTCCTTTTACAGCCCCTTTCCAGATTGCCATGCTTTCTCCCACAAGCTTCATCTGCCGAAGATCCAGTTCCTGCACCCAGATTTCCCAGTCCCCGTTATAGCGGACTCCTTCCGGATTCGGTCGTGTACCACAGTAATAGCATTTCCCGTCATCATCGAAGAAAAGACTGGGATCGATCCCCGGAGCATCTTCGCCGAGATAATAAGGATCCGACCACGGTCCTGCTGGATCTTTTGCCGTTACAATGAAATTGCCTCCGTAGCTTACATTGGTAGTGATCATGTAAAACAGTCCATCATGGAAGCGGATCGTTGGTGCATAAATCCCCTGTGATATTTCACTTCCCTTCACCGGAAGTTGTTCCGGTCTGTCAAGAATATTCCCGATCTGCTCCCAGTGCGCCAGATCTCTGCTGTGGAAAATTGGAACTCCCGGTGCATACACAAAACTGGAATTCACAATGTAATAGTCCTCTCCTGCCCTGCATATGGATGGATCCGGATAGAAACCGGATAAAATTGGGTTCTTTGCTGTAACCATTTTGTTTTCCTCACTCTGTTCTATATTGTGTATCCAAATCCTAAGATTGTAAATTTTTTATTCCGGTCTTCCTCTGTCACTGTAATCCGTACTTTATGGGATCTGCTTTCTGTCTCCCAAAACAGTAATACAGCATTACAATGCAGCCAATTGTTCTTATGGGGATCCGCCGTCATACAATATACATCATTTACAAATACATCGGCCTTCCCCACATCCATTTCTCCGGAATCCTTAAATATAAGAAACAGTGACTTGCAGGTAATCTCCATTTCAAATCCCGGCATCTGCGGTCTGCTTCCATCATACATCCAGTTATACGGAAATTCCGGTGTCTGTGTAAGGCTTCCGTCCATTTCCACACTCTGCAATTCTATATCTGTGGAAGTAAAACTACCCGTCCGGATTTTGGCTCCCACATAACGGTTCTTCTTATCCAGTAAAAAAATTTTTTCAAAATCAGCACCGATCACTGCCGGTCCAGAAAGCTTTTCCGACAGGATCTGTTCCTCCGTCATTCCTTCCACAAAAGTCCCAACTCTTGCAGGTTCTGCTGCATCACAACGCTCAAACAGATATTGCAGGCAGTCCGCCATAATGGTATGTCCGGTATTATTGGGATGAAACATATCATAAAAAAACTGATTTTTAGATAAAATTCTTCCCTCGCCGCACTTTAATGAAAACTGTGGAGTGACCGCATTGAGGATGCTCACCATGGGAAGATCATAAAGATCCCCCACCGGCCTTAACCGCTCCTGTAAATTCCAATCATTTGCAAATACCGAAAACAGGAGAACCACTGCTGGCTTCCATGGCAGTTTCAACACTTTCCGCACCAGGCTTTCATAACAGACACCCTTTGTCTCATCTCCCTCATCGTTTACTGCAAATTCAATAACCACAATATCCGGTCGTTCCCCTTCCCTGAGCACATCCCGGTCAAACCGGATCATTCCCAGTTCTGAAGGTGTTCCGCCGACTCCGGCTTTGATAAACCTGACATTGTTCTGTGTCGAAAAACGATTCTGAAACAGTTGAAAGGACTTATATGCATAGCATTCCGTATGGATTGGTATAGCTCCGGCTCCCTGCGTGACAGATCCACCGATATAGGCAAGCGTTACCTCTTTTCCTGCCTTAGATTTTTCAATAGCCTTACGGATACGATAAGGATTCCCCAGCTGCAACAGAGAGCGGCTGATCATGCCGCAGTATTCTTCCGAATGCATATCTATAACCAGATCCTCTTCCTCCGGAGGTGCTTCGTATCCGTCATTTAGGAAAAGTCTTACACTGACTTTTCCCATCCGCTCCGGCGCTGCAAACAGAATTTTAATCTGTCCCGGCACATGATCATCCTCTGTCCACCTGTAATCCGACAGATAGATTCTATGTTCCATGCCGTCACACTTAAGAGAAGTCGTAAGATTCGTTCCACCTCCGTACAGGTCTTTTTTCCCATACATCTGAAATACAAATTCTGCGGTTTCTTCCGGCCTGTCCGTCTCCACGCTTACGCCGATACTATGTACCAGTCTGCCAAATCCCTCTACTGTCTCCAGAAGTGTCAGTTCTTCCTTATCCGTAACATTTCCTGTGATCTGTGCACTGTTGATCAGCCGTCCGTCGCTTTCATAGATAAACTGGATTCCGGTTCCGTCCTTTTGCCGTTCTCCAAAAATATCTTTGTCCTTTAATATATAAAAATAAGGCCTTGCCTTTTCCGGATCCTTCGGTGCTGCCGGTCCTGTCATTTCTATCCCTCCCGAACTTTTATCAGTTCTATTATAGTCCGGCTCTCCTTGCACAAACACCCGGGAAAATATAGGAAATGCAGGTAATAATTTTATATCCGGCAGGCTGCAAATCGTCTCCGGAAGGAATTCCAATCTTCTCCGTCGCTTCGTTCCATGACAATTGCTTTTGCTTTTTGTCCATCCGGAATATATTTCTTTATAATGTTTTGCATCCGTTCCGGTGTCTCTTCGGCATCGGTCATCACCAATATAGTCTCTACGGCTTTTCCTGCTGCCAGAAAATACTCCATAATGTTCGGTATTTTCCCCTGGTGCAGGAAACAAGACGCAGTCTCTGTGGGAAGCGCTTTTAAGAGCATCACTCTCCGTTCTTTTTCCGCTCTTTCAAAGTATGCTGGCGTATATACATAAATCGTACTCACCTTTTCTTCTTGTGTAAGGTAATCATAATGTATATGTAGCTGACCATGCACTGTGTCCACAAGTTCTGTCAGCGGGAACTCCGGATCTGGCATTTCCAGATAGTTCACAGCCCTGTCTCCCGAGTATCCCACCGGAGCATCCGGGTTGATTACATCCGTACCATTCGCCCTGAAATACACATTATGGTATCCCGGCGTGATGTTGTGGATTTCCCCTGTCCAATATCCTTGTCTTTCCTGATCTTTCCTGAGTTTTAGGAATTCTTTTCCGTCCAGGGCGGCTTCTACCGAGACTGCCTCCGGTGCCTCGAAGCATACGACTGCCGTTCCCTGTTCCGTAATGCAGATTCCGTGAGGGATGTCCGGGTATTTTCCTGCAGGCCTCCCTGCTTCATCAGTCTCAAAGCGGATCTGGCGGTATACCGGATCAAACATCAGTATCTGTTCTTCCATGGTCTGTCGCTGTAGTCTCTGTCTTGTGATTCTGGCTATTCTTTCCCCCGGAATGTCATCCGTTTCTGCCCCCGCTTTCCGGAACAATAACGGTACAAAATCATACAGGCTTTTCCTCCAGACATGCCATTCGTGATATCCCTCATATACTTTGGAAATGCAATACTTTCCTGCATTTTCAAACTTTTGTTCTATCTTCTTCATTCCCGTTCTGATCTGATCCTCATAGCATCCACAGGACATAAATACGACATCCAATGTTTCCTTGCTGTCGCAGATCCGTTCCATCTCATGAATAGCAACTCCGGAAAATACACCGGCAGCAGAAAATAACTTCATATTTTTTGCCACAATATCCGTAGTCTGCGCCGATCCCAGGGAAAGTCCCGCCATCGCCCGGTAATCTCTTCCCTTTCTCACCCGGAAATTATTTTCAATATAAGGAATAATGTTGTGGATCAGTTCACTTTCAAAATTCCCAGGGTAAAATACAGGTTTTTCTCCATCTTTGAAGGCATAGCCACTGCTCATGACCACGATCATTTTCTCGCACTTTCCCGCTGCGATCAGATAGTCCATGATAAAGTTCGTCTTCCCCTGCCAGACCCATCCGGTCTCGTTCTCTCCTACGCCATGCTGCAGGTACAATACCGGATATCTTTCATCTCCTTCTTCATATCCATAAGGTGTATAGACATAACATTCCTTCAGGTGGCTGCTCACCTTCGAAGCGTATTTACAGATGCTGACCGTACCATGAGGAATATCCTTTGCAAAATAGAAATCCACATTCTTCTCCTGCACCTCAAAAGTATTGATCGCAGCAAAACACCCATAAGAAATTCCGGCGTACGGATTGCAGATCCGGACACCGTCCACATACCAGAAATAATAATGCATCCCCCAGTGAAAATCTTGAACTTCCGCAAAAAATCCGCCCTGCCCATCGGGCATCAGATTTATTTTCTTATTTGTAAAATATCCCCCAAGTCCGGCAACCTGTACTATTTTTGCTGCCGGTGCATACAGATAAAAAATGACTGCGCCGTCTTCTTTCACTGTAACAGATGGTCTTCCTGCTTTCTTTTTTTCTATTGGATATCTGTCCAAAGCTCCGTTTCTCTTCTCGTTCATAAAAAAATACCCCCAATCCTTTTCTTTAGTTTAAAGGAATTGGGAAGTATTTTTCTATTTGTTTTTTATACTTTTTTGTGAAAAACTTATCCTTTTACTCTTTTTTCCACCTCAAGCTGCAACATCTGATAATAAATCTCAGGATTACAGGAATCATATGCTTCCATATATTGCTCCCACGCAGTCTCAAAATTTTCTGCCATGATCACCTGGGGAAGCCATTTGTGTTTCACCGCTTCCATCTGATCCCGGATCTGTCCCGCAGGAGAATTAGACGACAGGGATGTGGTATAACTGTACATGGGATACCATGCCCCAGGAGACTCATTGTTGCCGATCATATCCACATAATTTGTCACTCCGTAAGCAGAAAAACATTCCTGAATATCTTCCGGTTGATTTTTAAAAAATTCCGTTGTCTGATATTCCAGGGAAAATGCGTTGATCCCATCGGGAAGCTTTCCTTCCACTCTGGGAAAATAAGAATAAAAACAAAAGTGTTTTCTCTTTTCCTCCGAAGTCATCCATCGCTTCGCCTGCTCCTCAGTCAGGTAGAACAATCCGTTCTCATCCACGCTATAGTCGACTCCCTCTTCGCCCCAGAATCGCAGTTTAATGATCTCCGGTTCCAGCAGATTGCTGACAAACTGCAAAGCTCCGTCAATATCCTCGCAGGATACCGTAATGGATAAGCCTGTAGAGCTGTCCAGCTCTGCAGAGCGCGTTACATGCCATTGATTGGCGATTCCTTCCTCTCTGGTAATCGGAAGTGGAACATAATCGCAGCCCTGTTCTCTGAGCCCCTGCTCATCATAGGCAATTTGAATCGAATAATAGAACTGCCACCACTGATCCGGCATACCGCAGACTGCCCCTGTGGATAATTTTGCCAGATAGTCTTCATAGGTCTCTGTAAATACTTCTGCACCAAGAATACCTTTATGATATTCCTCATTCAGCTTTTTAAAGTACCATTTGGCAGTATCCGTGGTATTATAATCAATCACCTGTAACGTATCCGGATCTACAATACAGCTTCCGTCATTGGGATAACCATCCAGAAACTGCGGTATATTTTCCAGACAAAAATACCGCCAGCCATCACACAAAATCGTAAACGGAATGTTCGGTGTTCCATCCTCCATTACCGGGTTCGCTGCCACATAGCGCTCGATGAGATCAAAATATTCATCCACAGTATGAATCTCCGGATACCCCGCCCATTTCAGCACTCTGGTCTGAATCCAGAAGGCTTCACCTGAATGGGTCACCTCCACATCTTCGCCATGGGTCACACCAAACTGTGGGATCCAATAGATATGACCGTCCGGTCTGCGGAATCTCTCCCACTGTTCTTCCGTCAGGTAATTTTTGATATTGGGATAATTCTCCCAGTATTCATCTAAAGGAAGTAATGCCCCTGCCTCATAAAGACTGGTATCTCCGGAAATAAAATCCGGATATTCCCCACTCACAATATAACTGTTCAAGGCACTTTCCTTGGACTGTCCCACCAGCCACACTTCTTCACAATCCGCACCTGTCAGGCGTGCGATTTCTTTTTTCATATCATTATTCTGGTCAATGTCTTCTCCCTCCACAGCAAAAAAAGCTGTGAAATGCTTCACATTATTCTGCGCCGCTGTCTGTGCATACGCAAAATATAATATTCCGCCCAAAAGTCCAAATACCGCTACTGCTGCGATAATCCTTTTTTTCAATTGTCTACCCTCGTATTTCTATATTTATCAGGCTTTCAGCCATGCGATCTCCTGCTTATACGGTGGGATCGTCTTCTTCGTTTCTCCCTCTGCGCAGAGCCATGGTGTCTCCAAAATCTTCGGCACCCCTGCGAACCGCTCGTCATGGACGATCCGGTGCAGAGTCTCATAGCCGATGGTACCCTGTCCGATATTGGCATGGCGGTCCTTGTGGGAGCCTAAGGGATTGAGACTGTCGTTCACATGGATCACTGCGATCTGGTCCAGTCCCAGAATCTTGTCAAACTGCGCAAGCACACCTTCGTAATCATTCACCAGATCATATCTAGCATCGTTCACATGGCAGGTATCGAAACATATCCGCAGTCTGTCTTTTCGATCCACTTTATCATAAATCATCCGCAATTCTTCAAAAGTTCTGCCAACCTCACTGCCCTTGCCCGCCATGGTCTCCAGAGCGATATTGACCTTGCTGTCATCTGCGTCAAGCACCAGATTTAACCCCTTTGCGATCTGCTCCACGGATGCTTCCACACCGGCACTTAAGGAAGAACCCGGATGCAGTACCAGTACCTTACTGTGAAAGGCTGCGGCACGCTTTACTTCTTTTGCCAGAAATTCCACGCCGAAATCAAACATTTCCGGCTTCTCCATGTTGCCTAAATTAATAATATAGGGAGCATGAATGACGATTTCCCGGATACCTGCTTTTTCGGCATAGGAAATCCCCTCATCAATTCTCAGCTCTCCGATTTCCTTGCGTCTAGTGTTCTGGGGTGCCCCGGTGTAGACCATCAGCGCATTGGCACCGTACTCTACCGCCTCCTTCACAGAGCCTAAAAACATCTCTTTTCCCGACATTCCCACATGGGAACCCAATAATATCTCTGACATAAAAACTGATAACTCCTTCGAAATAGATTTTTCCTTTCAGCTGTCCTGTTAGGTCTTGCGTTCTTCCACCATAATTGCTATTACTGCCCCTCCTGCCACTGAAAATATTCTTCCCAAGAACTACATTGGAATTGCCATTATAAAGCCGCAACTATTTTAATACCTATTTTTTCACTACATATAACGCAGCTTTCATATCGTCCAGATACAATTCTCGGCTCATACAACACATCCATTCCCATTCCTATCATATCTAAGGTTAATCCGTTTACGTCTTTCCTTTGTCTGACATCAAATACGATATACCCCAGTCCATCCTTACCTTCTTCTATAAATATCTTACCTTCCATTATTCTGAAAATTCTCCATTTTCCATTCTACATAGAATGATTCCTATAAGCAACAGTACCGGAAAAATAATTCCTGCCAGGATTCCCATTTTCATGTTATCTCCCAAAGCTCCTGATACCATCCCAACCAATGTAGGACCTCCCGAACAGCCTATATCTCCGCCCAATGCCAACAAAGCAAACATAGCTGTTCCGCCTTTGGGCAAAGCAGCCGATGCCTTGCTGAAAGTTCCCGGCCATGCGATTCCCACTGACAGCCCACAGACGGCGCAGGCAATCAGGCTTAACATAGGCATCGATAATAACGAAATCCCCAAATAAGATAAAATACATAAAAAAGTACTAAAGATCATAAAGTGTTCCAAATTGATACGGTCACCATATTTACCGTAAAACAATCTTGAGGTTCCCATTAAGATTGCAAATGCCATCGGTCCCGCCAGATCCCCGGCTGCCTTGGAAATACCAAGACCTTTTTCCGCAAAAGCAGACGCCCATTGGCTTACTGCCTGTTCACTTGCTCCCGCACATATCATCATGATCAGCAGTATCCAAAATATTTTTAACCGGAATAAATCCTTTAACCCAAGTCCGGCCTCTCCATCCGCAAGCAATGGCTCCATCGGGACTTTTGAAAAAACAAAAGCATTTCCAAGGGGAATTACCGCCCAAATAATAGCTAATATTTTCCAGTTATCTATACCAGCCACATGAAAAAACAATGTTGAAATGAGTACAACTCCTGCATGTCCCCAACAATAAAAAGAATGAAGCAGACTCATTGCTTTCTCCTTATTATCCGATGGACACGCTTCAACAACCGGACTTACCAGAACTTCCAAAAGTCCGCCACCTACTGCATAAATCATTACAGAAGTCAATATCCCTATAAATGGTATCGGTATCACTTCCGGTAAAACTGTAAGAAGGATCAATCCTGCCGCTGCCAGAACATGAGCCATAACCATGGATACGCGATAACCTATTCTATCAACAAACCTGACGGAAAGAAGATCGACCAACAATTGAATTCCAAAATTAAAAGTCACCAGTAATGTAATCTGAGAAATCGGCACATGATAGTTTTTCTGAAAAAACAAGAAAAGTAATGGTACGAAATTGTTAACGATAGCTTGTACAATATACCCCACAAAGCAGGCTGTAATTGTCTTGTTGTATTGATTTTTCATTTTGTTTCCTCCTGTTAGGTGGAATTATATCGCAAATCAAAGATTCAGTCATTGCACAAAATCGCATTTTTATAGTACAATATAACAAACTCTATAGTTTGTGAGGAAATCTACCATGGATTTTTATAAAATAACTACAGATGAAACACTACGCGAAACTGTCCAGCATGGCAGTGATCATTATCCATTTGCATACTATCCTGAAAATATCTGGGAATTTGACTTTCATCGCATTGACTGGCACTGGCATCATGAGTTGGAATTTTTATATGTTGCTGAAGGCTCTGTTCTCTGCCTTGCAGGAACAAGCAAAATAGAACTGCCGAAAGGCTGCGGCATATTTATCAATAGTGGTATCATTCATCGTTTTGAAGTACAAGGCAGTACATTTACACCTAACATTGTTTTTTCGCCGACTCTGTTAGCCCCCGAAAACAGCCTCATTTATGAAAAGTATATTATCCCTGTGATAAACTCTTTTGTTCCCTATCAGGTTCTTCGCCCATACAACCGATGGGAAAATCAGATTCTCCAGCTTTTGACACATATTTTTTCCCTTCAAGAAGCAAAGGAAACTAATGAATTAGGTACCATGCAGCTTTTACTTCAGCTTTGGAACATACTATTTGAAAATAAAGATTGGAAATCCGATCCTGACAGTATTCATCGGTTAAATCACAAACAGGCAGGCTTACAAACTATGATGCAATATATTCATGACCACTATATGGAAGAAATTACGCTGGAAATGATTGCAGCATCGGCATCTATCAGCAAAAGTGGTGCTTTACACATTTTTCAATCCAACATCCACTGTTCTCCGGTAGCATATCTGATTCAATACAGACTGGCGCAGGCTGCCGAACAGCTTTATACTACTCAAAAAAGCGTTTTTTCCATTGCTGAAGAAAACGGTTTTACAAGTTCCAGCTATTTTTGTCGAAAATTCAGACAACATTATCATATGAGTCCCAATGAATACAGAAAGAAGAAGCTGACCCATTGTATCAGTCATCCAGTATAAACCGCATAACTTTGACCCGTATGCCATGGATCATGGGGAAGCTCTGATCACACAGTGCGCTATGGTATTTTTTACCCTGGATGATATGGGAAAAGTCATCGCCACCTGTATGGCACTGACCAATAGCAATTCTTACGCTTTTACAACCACCACTTAAAGGTAGGACTCACCTCTGTTGCTACCGGATCAGAAGCAGCCATGCCATTCCATAATAGGTCACTACCGCCACCAGATCGTTTACTGTGGTGATCAGGGGACCGGATGCCACTGCGGGGTCTACCTTTATCTTATGGAAAAACATGGGGATCACAGTACCCACAGCGCTGGAGATTGCCATTGCCACCAGCAGGGATACTCCCACACAGCCGGAGATGCCGAAGGCTCCCATCCAGGTATATCCTTTGAACAGATGCACATAGACACCGAGACAAAGTAATGCCATAATGCCCAGCAGTGCTCCGTTTAAGGAACCGGTCTTAACTTCCTTGACTACCAGCTGAAACTTCTGTTTTCCCGTCAGATTTTCATCCATCAACACACGGATCGTCACTGCCAGGGACTGGGTTCCCACATTTCCCGCCATATCCAGTACCAGTGACTGGAAGCAGATTACGACAGGCAATACCGCCACCACATTTTCGAATAAACCTACCACCGACGACACTCCCATGCCCAAGAACAACAGGATGATCAGCCAGGGCAGTCGCTTTTTCATGCTTTGAAGCGTGGGCTCCTTCAGATCCTCTTCTGCGGTCAGACCTGCTAACTTTGCATAGTCCTCGCCCATCTCATTGTCTACCATTTCGATCAGGTCTTCGGATGTGATGACACCGAGGATTTTCTTATCTTCTGACAATACGGGAATCGAGTCCTCCGCATAATCCAGGATCCTGTCCATACAATCATCGATCTTCTCATGATCGGTCACATAAGGATAAGATTTCAACACCAGATCTTCCAGATGCGCATTTTCCCTTGCCCGGATCAGATCCTTCAGATCGATGGCTCCGGCGAAAACACCCTTTTCATCTACCACATAGATGGTCATGATATTGTCGTTTTCTCCAGCCTGCTTTACCAACTCGCTCATAGCCTGCCTGATGGTCAGGTTCTCCGGGATACAGATGTAGTTCGTCGTCATGCAGCTGCCGATCTCTTCTTCATCATAGGACAGCAGCATCTTCACATCTTTTTTCGCATCCTCGTCCAGCATCCGGACGATCTGTTCTTTCTCTTCCGGATCCAGATCTTCCAACAAATCGACGGCATCATCGGAATCCATCTCGGAGATCACTCTCGCAGCACTCTCCACAGACAGTTCCCGGATATACTTACGGGGTTCCTCAATGTATTTGAAGATCTCTGCGACCTTCTGCGCTCCCAGCAGATGATACAATCGCTTCCGTTCTTCCTCTGTCATCCCCGCCATCATATCGGCAATATCGTTTTTATGATAATTCAATAAAAAATCCAGGATCTCCTCATCCGTTTTCTCGCTGCGGAATAATTCTGCCAGTTCGGAATATTTCTTGTTCATAGTCTAAGTCTCCTTTCTCGTTCTCATCTTTTAAATGCAACGTAAAGGGCAAAACAAAAGAAGCATCACACGATGCTTCCTCTGCATAAATCTCTATGCACAACAAATCAAAATACGGCCGTCACTTTCCACAGACAGCTGTACCCTGCTCGCAGGAAAAAGCACCGTGTTTTCTACTTCGCCCATAACCATCGCAACTGTCCATGAAATTCACCTCCAACTTGTTTTTTCCGTGGTTATAGTAGCACTGTACCATTTGTTTTGCAAGCTGTTTTTCTTATTTTTCAATTGCATTTTTGTATGCAAACATAGACTTGCTATATTCGACAAATTCCTCCAAAGACACTGTCTTGTACTGATCCGGCATACTCTCTTTATCATCTTCCGGCATGTCATACTCTGCAGCCTGCTCGCTGTCTCCCTGCTCCATCCGCTCTACAATGCAGTCAAAAATATCTCTTTTACTCTTGTAATGGCGGTATAATGCTCCTTTCGTCATGTCAAGCTCTCCGGCGATCTTTTCATTCGCAAAAAAGTCATGCTATATCATACATCTCTCTGCAGATCTTTTTCCCAGTTTCCGTCCGGAAAATATTCCGATAAGCGTTCTGCAAGGCTTCTTCAGACAGTTCGTCCTCACACATGTTTACAAGGAAATCCGCTTCCACCAGAATCTGATAATCAATGCCGTCTATATTGTTGTAGGTATGATGATGGGCGATCAGATACTGTACCCGCTCAGAAACTTCTCCGGAAAAACCAAGATCTGACAGCAGCTTTTCAGCAATGGCCGGGCCTTCTTTTTCCTGTAATTTTCCGTTACAGTTTCCGTATTTTTCTTCACACAGATGGATGCCGATATCGTGAGTCAGTGCTGCTGTCTCCAAAATAAATAAGGTATTAGCATCCACATTCTCCATTTCCGCAATCAGTTTTGCATAGCTGTGTACCTTGCAAAAATGCTGAATGCGCTTTGCATCTCCATGGTAAAGTTCGATCATTGCCATATGTAATTTGTTGATCATTTTATTTTTCCTCCTACCGGGTTTCCTTTGTGATGCTTTCCGTTTTCACGGGCCTCCTGCCTCCGAAATATCCTACTGGATCTTTGATACAATGCCTTCTTCCGTCAATGTCTGCAAACACTCCTGTGCATCCTCGTCATGCATCATCTGCCACACCTGCTCCATACCGGGCGCCAGCGGCTTCTTCAAAAACTGTTCTCCGGAGATCCAGTAGACCTTTCCCTCCTCGGATGAGATCAATTTTCCTTCATATTCCGACGTTTTATATAAAAATCCCACATTCCTTATATCCCCTGTCATCCAGTGATAAATGCCGGTCAGTCTGGGATTTTGAATCGTAAGTCCGGTCTCTTCATAAATTTCCCGAATCACCGATTCTTTGAAGGTCTCCCCCGTTTCCACATGTCCGCCGGGAAAAGTCGTTCCCGAATAATTCTTCCCCACCTTGTCCAGTGCCAGCACATTGCCCTCGTTATCATAGACCATACACATATTCATGAAAATCACTTTTTCAAATCCAGCCATTACTCTCTCTCATTTCTCTAAGATAAACTTAATATAACATAATCTTGCTATGCCGGCAAATTGTGTTAGTGTAACTTGAAAGTTAGTAAAGAAATGCTATCAAATCCCCGTAGCCCTTGGCAGGGTATAAGAAACGCGGCACTGCTTATTCTTATACCCAGCCGGGGCTACTGGTTTTTTGAAAGCTTTCCAAAACGCAGAACTCCCGGCGTATGCGGTGCCATGTCGAAGATGTTTGTCGGAGGATGTTGATATTTTCTAGAAAAGTGCTGAAAGGCAGGGGGAAAGCGGACACGATGTCCGCGTCAGCCGATTGTCGACATGGATGTCGACTGTAGGCGGCCCCGTCATGACGAGAACCACTCATCACTTTTCGTAGAAAATTCACATCCGGAGACCTTACATCGAGACATGTGTATCGCATGCTCCGGGAGTTCGTGGATTTTGCCAATGTATTTCACTAACTCTCAATTTATTGAATCAAATCATAGCACATAATCTTCTGCTGTATCTGCGTATAAGCCTCCGGCTCCAGATCATAGCCCAGATAGGCAATTCCCTGATACACTGTTTCCGGAATGAGCTCCGATGAACTCATTTTTTTACAAATAGCCTCAATCAGATCCCGCTTTGCCGCGATGATCTTCACATCTGCTACGTAAAATTGCGCCATATCGTAATCTGAAGTATTGCCACAGGGGTTGAGACAGTTAGCGCAGTCCGGTGCAATGGCGAATTTCTCCGCATGAATCTTCTGGACTGTCTCTTCTTCGCTATCGCCGTCTGTCAACCGCAGAAATGCTTCCCGGACCACACTGTCCGTCCGCTCTGTTTTGCCATTATTAGACATGGCTCCCACCAAGCCGATCAGGGCGCTGATGATTCTGTCTCCCTGCATTTTCCTACAAACCTCCATTTTTCAGATGCCTGCTTTCCGTACAGACAATCCTGTTTATTCCAAGATTTCTCCGTCAATGGAGATGGTCACTACCTGCCAGGGCAGGAACTTTCCGCTGTCCTGTATAGCCTTCTTTGCCGCCATTTCCAGTCCTCCGCAGCAGGGCACTTCCATGCGCACGATGGTCACGGACTGAATGTCGTTGTTCCGCAGAATCTCCGTCAGCTTCTCGCTGTAATTCACTGCATCCAGCTTCGGACAGCCGATCAGCGTCACTTTGCTGCGAATGAATTCCTTATGAAAATTCGCATATGCATAAGCGGTACAATCTGCCGCGATGAGCAGTTTTGCCCCGTCAAAATACGGTGCCTGCAAAGGTGCCAGTTTGATCTGGACCGGCCAGTTACACAACTGGGATTTCATTGTCGCACTACTCTCTGCCACAATTTCTGCGTTCTCCGTCCGGTTCATCTGACGCATTCTGCTTCCTGGGCATCCTCCATGGGGAATCTGCATACCTTCCCGTTGCATCTTTTCCTGTTGTTTCAGCTGCTGTGCCTGCTTTACTGCCGCCTCATCATAGGCCGGCGCCTCCCGCTCTTCGAAGGTGATGGCTCCCGTGGGACACCCCGGCAAGCAGTCACCGAAGCCGTCACAGAAATGCTCCCTGACCAATTTTGCCTTGCCATCAATAATATCTATGGCACCTTCATGACATGCTGTGGCACAAATACCGCAGCCATTGCATTTTTCTTCATCAATATGAATGATTTTTCGAATCATGTTGCCTCCTTAATTTTGCTGTTCTCTTTGTCTCTTTCCATACTATAGCAAACTTAAGCCGGTTGTTATGTTGTTTTTCCAACAAAATCATTATTTTCTTCGCATACAAAATCATCTTCTCCACCGCCCTGCGATTAATCGTAAGCAGCGCTTCTACTTCCAGCTTATGACCAATGGCCTCATAAAAAGAACCGATAGTGAACCAGTCCAACCTATGGGCACCATCATGTTCTCGCCCAGCTCCAGCGCTAAAATTCTGAACACAAAGGGCAAAAAAGTACCGCCTGCATGAATATTAGTTCCACACAAGCGGTATATACAGCATGACTTATAATTTAGAAAGATACGGTCAGCTGCATCTTGAATCTCTCTTCACCGTATACTGCGTGAGGAATATCCTTGGGCATGATCAGTGTCTCGCCCTCTTCCACATAGAATACCTCATCGCCCACGGTAAATCTGCCCTTGCCTTCCAGAACGGTCACCATGGCATCTCCGCCTGCTGCATGGGTAGATATCTCCTCGCCCTTGTCAAAGGAAAAGATTGTCATGCTCACATAATCGTTCTGTACCAGAGTCTTGCTGACTACCTGGCCCTCCTGGTATTCTACCAGATCCTTCAGATTTAATTTGGTCTGTTTGTCGATATTTTTATACATTGTTATCCATCCTTTATTAACTACATCGTTATTATGCCTGTTCGACACGCGTCATTTGCAAAACTGCACTATCCTATTTTCCGTCATTACAACTACCTCTGCGCATATTCTGACGCTCCCGCCGGAACTTATCTTGACTTTCTGAAGTGATTATACTAGAATCATCCCATCAAGTATGTTGGTTTTCCAACAAAAGGAGAATTTATTATGGCCAATCCCCTCTTTCAGAATATTTTACCCGAAGACATCCCCGTTATGCTGAAGCGTCTGAATGCCTATACAAAATCCTATCGTAAGGATGAATATATCAAACATGCCGGAGATCCCGCGGATTTTATCGGCATCATTGAGACTGGCTCCATCCATGTTTTGCAGGACGATTACTACGGCAACCGCAATATCACAGCCTCCATCTCCCGTGATTCTCTGTTCGGCGAGGCTTTTACCTGTGCGGGGATTCCTTATCTTCCTGTGGACATCGTGGCTGCGGAAGACTGCACCGTAATGTTCCTGAATGGAAAAACACTGTTAAATACCTGTGACAACGGCTGTAAATTTCATCACACGCTGGTTCGCAATCTGCTGGGAATCGTGGCCCAGAACAATATGTATCTGAACCAGAAGATCAAATATACCTCCCGCAAGACTACCCGGGAAAAGCTGATGACGTACCTGAATGATCAGGCAAAGATGAAGGGTTCCAATGACTTCACTATCCCTTTCAACCGTCAGGAGCTGGCGGATTACCTCGGGGTAGAAAGAAGCGCCATGTCCGCAGAGCTGGGCAAGCTCACAAAGCTTGGCATCCTCCGGACACAGCGCAGTCATTTCACCTTATTAAAACCACTGGATTAATTTTTGATCACCTTTTCAAAATCGGAAGCTGGGTGTTTGCACAGCGGACAGATAAAATCTTCCGGCAGTTCCTCGCCCACGTATTCGTAACCGCAGATGGTGCAGCGCCATACCGTCTGGCCGTCTGCGGTTTTTCCCACTTCCTCCGGCTTCGGCTTTACCTCTTCTTGATAGTACTCATAGTTTGCCGATGGCTCCTCACTTAACACTTCCATCTCTGTCACTTCACCAATGAACATGGTGTGGGATCCCAGATCCACGGTCTGACTGACCTTTACCGCCAGATAAGCATTTGTGCCTTCTATGATGTAGGGCACGCCATTCTCCGCATTTTTATACGCTGTGTAGTCTGCGAATTTGTCCACTTCCCGGCCGGATTGGAAACCAAAGCGCTGATATAGAGGGAATAGTGCTGTCTTACTAAGCACCGATACGTTGAACACGCCGGTCTTTAACACCATATCATGGGTATAATTTGCCTTGTTGATGCATATGCAGAGCTGATTCGGAGTGGATGCCGCCTGAATCGCAGTATTGACGATACAACCGTTTGCTTTCTCTCCATCTTTCGTCGTTACGATATATAATCCATAACTTAATTTGTGCATTGCCTTCTTATTCATTATATTCTCTCCTTTTCTCCTTCAGCCTGTTTCGCTTCCTTTTTAGTATCTCTTATCTACCATATTTTATTTTCTTAACATTACTTATTTTCTTTATCCTGATAATAACACAGTTGAAATTATCTGTCAATAATATTAGTAATGATTCTTATTTTTATTTCTATAATTTAAAAACACCGATACCTTTCGATACCAGTGTTTCTTATCTGTTTCCTAATAGGTCACAACGTTATGATACACTCTGTAATATCCGTCTCCGATATCCACCAGCTGCAGCTGTATTGCAAAATACTCCATACCGAGATTTTTCAACACATCCACCACATATCCCTGCTCGTAGGCTCCGGTATGATAGGATTGCTCAATGGTACTCCACAGGCTCTTAGGCACAACATTGTCAAAATGCTGGTCACCACTTCCCAGGCCGGTCAGCTGCTTCCTGCAGTCTTCATAATAGGAACTTAAATCCGTCAGCGCATCGGCTCTGGGCTCCGGCGTAGCGGCAGTTGTGGTATTGCCTGCAGAGCCTGCGGTATTGCCGGAGGGATAACGCAACGGCTCCTGAGGATCCGGATTGATATAATCACTGAGAGAGCTGCCAGGCTGCTCCGGTTCCTGCGTACCGTCTCCCTGCTGTCCGGGATCTGTAACGCTCCCGTCTGTCTGACCGCCGGAGGGTGTGGTGCCTGCGTCCGGATCCGGTGTGGCTCCGCCTGCTTCAGACGGCTGACCGGTACCCGCTGCCCCTGTGGTATTTTCCTGTCTGTAAGCGGTACCGTTGCAGGCCGGCAGATACACCGACAGATTCTGTCTTATATGGGTGGAGGCAAAATCTGCATCCGTCTTGTTAAAATAGTCATATCGGATGGCCGCTGCGTCATCCCAGGTCACATCCACATTGTAATAACCATCCTCCAGCTTTACGATATTCCAGGCATGATCCCCACCGGAATAACCGGTGCAGTAATAACAGGGAATTCCCAGCTGCTGTAACAGATACTGATAAGCTCTGGCATAACCGGCACACACGCTCTTCCCATTCACCAGTGCACTGTAAGCACTCTGGTTCATATCCGCTGTCAGATCATAGGTCACTGCCGATGCCAGTGCATCATGCACATATTTCTCTTTTTCATAATTGCTGTCAAGGGACGCTGCCCCGGTAATCAGATTCTGTGCCGCCGCATCAAATCTTTGCTTTGCGCTCTCCAGATCATCTGCCGTACTGTTATATTTTAAATCGATCTCCACGCATTGCCCGTTGGCCAGATATTTGCTGGAATAACCCGTCTCCAGCCAGAACATTTCCGGATGATCACCGATCACCGCCTCAAACGCTGTCTTTACATCACTGGCAGACACGGTCTTCTCCGGTGCAAACTTTTCCGTCAGGTTCTGTGCGTTGGCATAAATCTGTCGGTATACGGACTGCTGATTCTCCGACAACATCTGATAATACGGATACTCCTCTGCGGAAAATGACAGCCCCTCTCCCGTTTCTCCGGAACCTAATGTTTCCTTCAGATTCTGTGCTTCCTGATCCGGAATCTGCTGTTCTTCCGGCTGCACGGGAGTAAATCCTGTCCTGCCGCTGACATCCTCCGGAATCTGCATCTGATCCATGGACGGCGCCACGTAGCCGTTCATTTCCCCCGGCATACCATTAGGAAGCGTCACACTGATATTTCCATTCCCGGAAGTCTGTCCTTCCCCGGTCTCTTCGGTCCCAGGGGGCATATCCACTGTATTGCCATACAGTTTCTGCGCCAGAGAACTGGTCATATCGGGGTTCAATGCGAATACCAGGATTCCGCCACACAACAGCAGACACAACACTGCAATTCCTATCATGATCTTATTGACTACTTTCATCTTATGCTCCTATCAGACCGGGCTCCTGGCCTGTGCTCCTGCCCGGATTTGTTATAAAGCCAGCTTCTGCCGCTATTGCTTCTCTTCTCCTGCGGCAAGTAATCCATCCGGAGAATAGCGGTTCGTTGCATTCCACAGGATCCATTCTTCATATCCCGCATCGTAGACTGCCTGGATCTGTTCCCGGATCTGGGTTCCGTTATAGGAGATATGCCCAGGAACCCAGGTGGCCGTAAATGCCTGCAGCCAGGGTCTTACCACGGCCCGTTCCGCTTCCGGAATCTCCTGCAATTCTTCTGCAGACCCCTGCATGGCGGCCGATACCGTTTCGTAAGGATGGGCATCCGGCACCTTCAGACCAAACACACCGTTAGCATAATGAGAGGGATATACCATAGGGCTGATGGCATCCACTGTCTGTCCCAGTGCCGTGTAATCCTGCCCTACGGTCTGCACATCCGTCTCGCTGCCGATAATAGTGCCGAAGACATCTGCCGTGACCACACAGCCCTTTTCGTGAAGTCTGTCTCCCGCATAGGAGAGAAAATCCTGTATAGCCTGCCGTTTCGGATAGGCTTCCATATCCACACCGTAATCTGCCGCATCGGCATCCGAACCTACCGGGAATCGCACATAATCATACTGGATCTCATCAAAACCCAGATCTGCCGCCATCTCCGCAAGCTCTGTCAGATATTCCCAGACCTCCTGCCTGTAGGGATTTACCCAGGCCAGTCCATTGGCATCTGTCACCGGCTTACCGTCCGGCTTCGTCAGTGCCAGTTCCGGCTGTGCCGCCGCCAGAATGGGATCCTTAAAGCATACGATCCGCGCAATGGTATATATATTATGATCTTTCAATTCCTGCATCATTGTCTGAATGTCCCGGATGTAACGTATTCCGGCCTGCATTTCGGATATCCGGTCCAGCACGGGAATGTCCTGTGGAATCTCCTCATTAGTCAGCCGGAACGTCAAATTTCCCTCGTCGTTTTTCACGTCGATGACCATGGCATTCAGTTCCGTCTCATCCACCAGGCGGATCAGATCTTCCATTCCGCCACTGCCAGCCTTCGGGCCGGTGACGTAGATTCCCTTTACCTTCGTCCGTCCCGCCATGCGGTCCGCCGTAGTCTGCTCCTGCCAGGGCAGCTGTGCTTCCTGTCCCTGTGTTCCTTCTATCCCGGATGCTGCGTCTGTCTCCTTCGCAGTTCCTGTCTGCTCTGTATCTCCGGCGGTTGCAGACTCTGTGTTCCCCGCCGGCACATTTTCTCCGATGGCGGTCAATTCCGTGGACTCCTCCGCCGCCATTGCTTCTATTCCTATCACTTCTGTCCCTGCAAGAGCTATCTCATTGTCTGTTCCACAACCGGTCATACCAAGTATTAACACAATCCCTACTGCCAGAAATCTCTTCCCCTGACCTGTATTTCGTATCATCAGTACTCTCCCTACATACCGCCGGTCATTCCTGTTTTCTTCATCCTGCGGTACAAAAACTTCATATTTCCCACATTCTTAATTATAATGTAACTATTCTGAATAGTTACATTATATTTTTAATTGTTGAAAAATGCAAGAAATGCTATACTATATCTATCGGCTCTGTCTACGGTTACAGAAAGAGCCTGCTGTCAAATTTCCTATGCATAAGCTGCATAAGTGCATAAGCTATTCCATCGCAAGAAAAGAGGTTTCTATGTACCGGAATTTTATCTTTGATCTCTACGGCACTTTAGTAGACATCCACACCAATGAGTACAAGCCCTCCCTATGGAAAAAAATGGCCCTGTTCTATTCTTTTCAGGGGGCTGCCTATACAGGAAAGGAACTGCGGTGCAGATATCGTCAGCTGGAGACTGCCGCCCGTAAGGCTCCCTCTCCCTACGCTTACCCGGAAATCTGCGCAGCAGACATCTTCCGGATCCTGTACGCCGAAAAAGGGATCCAACCCTCAGAATCTCTTCTGACCGCTACCGGCCAGTTCTTCCGGATCGAATCCCTGCATACCTTGCAATGCTATCCCGCTTCCATCGACACATTGCAGAAGTTTCATGCAAACGGCTGTGGGGTTTATCTCTTATCCAACGCCCAACGCATTTTTACGGAATACGAATTGCGTTCCCTGGGGCTTTGGGAATTGTTCGACGGCATTCTCATCTCCTCGGATGAGGGCTGCTGCAAGCCGGATCCCGCCTTTTTCCGGATCCTGTTTGACCGCTACGGTTTGAATCCCGCCGACTGTCTGATGATCGGCAACGAGCGTACCAGCGACCTGGCAGGCGCTGTGGCCGCAGGGATTGACTGCTGCTATCTGCACACCGCCACCTCGTCCGGTTCCGCTGGCGATACACCGGAGGAAGCACGCTTTACCGTGATGGATGGAGATTCCTACTCCTTGCAAAAGCTTCTCCTGACATTAACCGGTTGATATTGATCAATTTGTCCGGATATTTTTTCATCCGGACAAATGCTGTCCGTTTTCAGATTCCTTTCCTTCTACTCTTCCTCCGGATAGGTGAGTCCCCAATCTCTGCGGATCCGGGTCATCATCCGCATCACATCTTCTGTGTATGCCAGTTTCATGATCTCCAGGTTTCCTGCGATTGCCTTCTCCATGTCTTCTACTTCATAGACAAGTGCATCCGCAGTGGCTCCTGCAGTAATTTCTTCCTTACGACCGTCTTCTGTATAAGTGATGACAGCCTTTTCTCCCCGAGGGTACTCATACAACTCCACATATGCCTTGTCAAAAGAGATCATGCCCCGCTTAGGCTGCTTGGCATGCAGGGATAATGTCACCGTCGCCATCTCCTGTTCCGGATTCATCAAAAGAATTCCCGCCTGCTCGTCCACACCGGTAGGCGCCAGCTTCACCTGGGAAGTGATCTGATCCGGACAGGAACTTAAGAACATTCTGACGAAAGAAAGGGCATACACACCGATGTCCAACAATGCACCACCTGCCAGATTCCTGTTGAAGAACCGGTTCTTCATATCGTAGTCCTTATAGCTTCCGAAGTTCATCTGTATCACTCGCAGTTCTCCGAGATCCCCGGCGTCCACACGTTTTTTCAGTTCTTTATAAATAGGCATATGGTAAATAGTCATGGCCTCTGCCAGCACTACATGGTGCTCCTTTGCCAGCTGCACTGCCTCTTCCAGTTCTTCGGAATTCAACGTAATGGATTTTTCACACAGTACATGCTTGCCTGCTGCCAGTGCTTTTCGTAAAAATTGAATATGCGTATTATGAGGTGTGGATATATAGACGATATCCACCGCAGGATCAGCACATACCTCTTCAAAGCTTGCAAACACCTTCTGTACACCGTATTTTTCCGCAAAAGCCTCTGCCTTCTCCTGTGTCCGGTTCACGACACCATACAGCTTCTGTCCTCTTTTTTCCATAGCCTGCGCAAGTTCATTTGCAATGACACCGCAGCCTGCACTTACCCAGTTTGCCATCCTATTTTCTACTTTCCTTTCCACGCGTCTTATTCTCATACATCTTTGCATCCGCTTCATTGATGATCTTACGGACATCAACACCATAGCCTTCTGCCCAGCCCACAGCACTGGAGACCGGCATCTCGCCCTGACTGTTTTTCTCCTGCAATGCAGCACTGACAGACTCTACCATTGACTCAATCTCTGTTTCTACCGGATTCTCTATCAGCATGACGAATTCATCTCCGCCCACACGATAAACCTTCCTCCTGTCAGTGGATAATTCATATAATACGGAAGACAACGTCTGGATCAGCACATCCCCTGCAGCATGTCCATATTGGTCATTAACATATTTCAGATTATTCACATCCCAGAAAATGGCAGCCAGTCTGTCAACTCCCAGATAGTAGTCAGCAATCATTTCCTCATATTTGTTCTTATTATACACATGGGTTCCCAGATCAGTCTCCTTACGATATGTCAGGTCGGCAATCCTCTGTGCATCCTCGTGGCTGGTAATGCTGATATACCGCAAAATAAAGGTAAATGCCAGAAGGATCACTGCCCGTGGCAAGGCTCCGTAGAACAAAATGGTAAATACAGGATCAGGTTCCAGACTAAACTGCATTGTTCCTGCCCCCCACTGCTCCATATACCAGTCTCTGGTATGATTACTGCCAAGCAGAAGATTCAGATCACAGATTCCATGATAAAACCCTGCCAGCATACTCAGTGTCATAGTCACATCATTCACGGCATAAGTAACCCACAGTGTCATCCTTTCCCGGTACTGCACCGCTGATAAAAGCGGCAATACATAGATAAGCACAGCATGAAAAGACAAAAATGCCGCCATGACTGCCGATATTGCACAGATCAGCGCCAGAAGCACATACTTCACCCAATCCCTTGACAAATCCACCTTTTTGTATATGTATAAAACCGGGATCCCTATTACCACCGACATCCCCACTGCCATGGTAAAGATTCCGGCATCCACAATAAAGATTCCCACTAAAGTCAACAGCCAGAGAATCAGAATTGTCACAAAAATCCATAAAAATCCCTTCAACGTCCGCAGGTTGGAATTAATCTCCTGTTGATGTAATTCCTGTTTATACTGTTCCTGATAATTTTCCATGATAACATCCCTATATGTTTCTATGATTTGTCATCCCCTTGTTCCATACCGATAACTATCGTACAATGTCGGGAGCAAAAAGGATTATGACCGTTACATCGTAGTATAACATATTTGTAACAATTCTGCACCCCACTGCCTGTGACTTTTCTCATGACTTTTCTTCCGGTAAACACTTATCCTTCATCATTTTTTCTCTTTTCCTGCACAATATGATGTTGCAGCCATAAGCCCCCTGCTGCAATTCCCATACACAGGATAATTCCTCCTGTCACCAGCCATGCCTTGCCAGCTCTCTGCTGCTCCATTGCCTGTCCGCCTGCCTGTGATACTTCCTGTTCCGGATCTGCCGTTGCAGACTCTGTCGCCGGAGTTGCTGTTGTCACCGGAATCTGGGGAGACTCAGGTTTGGGCGTTGCCGTCGGTTCCGGTGCTTCTGTCGGTTTGGGTGTTGCTGTCGGTTTTGGTGTTGCTGTCGGCTCCTTCCTTAGCACCGGGATTCTGACTGACTCAGGTACCTGCGCTGTCTCAGGGGTCTTCGTTGCCTCAGGGGTCTGCGTTGCCTCAGGCGGCTGCGTTGCCTCAGGCGGCTGCGTCGTCTCCGGGGTCTTCGTTGCCTCAGGCGGCTGCGTTGCCTCTGGTGGCTGCGTTGCCTCAGGTGGCTGCGTTGCCTCTGGTGGCTGCGTTGTCTCCGGGGTCTTCGTTGCCTCTGGTGGCTGCGTCGTCTCAGGGGTCTTCGTTGCCTCTGGTGGCTGCGTTGTCTCCGGCGTCACTACTCTGCTGATGTTAAATGTGGTCACCGCTGTTCCACCATCTGAAACAATGCCGATACTATGTCTGCCTTCTGCTAATGTCCGCAAAAGCTCCGGCTTCAGACGCACAATGATACTTCCGGACTCCACCGTATAGTCAATATCCCGTCGAAGCTCCACACCATCTAATTCCACACGGATAAAATCAGCAAACAACGCATTTGACCGGAACGTGGCCGCTTCCGTAGTATTTCCATCAATCTGAGTATCCTGTCCTTCAATAATATCGGGACATTTTTTCGGGATTGCTGTCCCCTGCTGTATGAGCTGCTGACAATCCGTACAATAGAGATCACCGGTATACCCTTCCTGCGTGCTGTCAGGTTCTTTTACTCCCCGCAGTTCCGTGTGCTTATGATTGGACGCATTGATTTCTCCATATACCTGTTGGCACACTTCACATACCGGTCCTAAGACACAGGTTGCCTCCCCTCCGGTATGGATATGCTCTTCACCGATTCCACTGATCTCAAATGTCAGTCTGTCCGGTGTGACTTCCGTTACCCGGATGCAGACCTTATCCGTAATGTACTTTTCCTCCCCTTGGGCCAGTGCTGCATCATTTTTTGTGTTTCCTCCCCCCAGCACCTCATAGTTCCACCTCGGTGCAACACAATTAATATTACTTGGAAAACGGATGTCACTTTCTGCGAGATAGCAGACCAGTCCCGATTTCAGGTTGAAAGCATCCACCTGGCTGCCATCTGCCTTATAAAACTTTTTTACCTGAGAATCATATTTATTGCCAGACTCTCCGAAATTTCTGTATTCCAGGTAAAGTGTCTTGTTTTTTGTGGGAATATTCATCTTGTATCCGATCACCGCACCAGCATTCTGTGTCCCTGATGCCGACAGGCTGTAGGTACCATCTGCTGTCAGCACAGGCAGCTGCTCCGCACCGGTCCAGCCCAACGCCTCCTGCTCCTTCACAGAAATAAACTGCGGCACAGGGGAAAGATGCTTTGCCATGACGGACATATAATATACCGGCTGTGCATCCTGCGTATTATACAGATCGTTTAACCCCAGGATATGCCCCGTCTCATGGATGGCCGCTCCCAGAGATGTCGTAATTTTCCCCTGCCCGTCTTTATACAGATATCCTTGCAGCCCTCCAGAGCTGTTTTGATAAGGGGTCGTTAACTGTACATAGTCTTCGCTGACCAACGAATCACCGTTCTCTGTAGTAATATTTACATAATAAGCATAATCCCGGTAATTCCATAATGGTGCTCCCCGTGATACCGAAATATTACTCTGAGTCGTATTTTTATAAATCAATGTTATGGCATCTATTTTGCCATCATGATCCTTATCTAAATCTGCCTTGTTATAAGTGACACTTCCATCATAATTTGTGATCACAGCCCCTGAAGCTATGGCCGTATTAATTGCCTCCGACCAGTCCTTTTTCAGTTCATACATACGGATTTCACGCTCCTGTGCTGTCTTATAGCCCTCCTGGTTATTCTCACTATATGCGGCATAATATCCTCTTGGGTTCTTCAGCGTTATGGAGCCGCCTTGATCAAACAAATATACATAATTGATACACAATTTTCCTGCTGATACGGTCTTAAAATAATCTGAGACACTGTATTCTGCCGTATTAAAAGAATTATCCGTGATTTCACGCACACTGCTTCCACTATATACCGTATTTACAAATTCCTCTTCTCCGGAAAATTTCGCAAATACGATCAGATTGGTAAAATTGCTTCCGGATTCTGTTCCATCGGCAGCCCGGCTTGTCAGTCCTGCATTGAAAAATATCCCTGCTGCCATGACAAAACACATTATATAATGTACTATCTTCTTCATAAAACACCTCTTCTGTCAATATAAAGCCTATCATATGATACCATTGCTGATACCTTTCCGGTAACTGTGAATGCTTCTCTTCAGGCGCTCCAGTCCCTCTTTCAACAATTCCCGTCTGCATGCCAGATTCATACGTAAAAATCCATAACCGTTGCCATACTCTCTGCCCCGGTCAAATGCCGCAATGGGAGCAATGGCTGCGAACACATTGGGCTCTGCCACTTCATCCGTGTTCAGCCCCCGGTTCACCCGGTGCCGCATCGCCGCATCCGGAACGATCACTGCTGCCGTCTGGAGCCCCGCCAGGTTAAAGGTCTTCGTGGGTGCCACACAGGTGATGCTGTTATTTTTACAATGCTCCGATACCGACGCAAATGGGATATACTCCATCCCGGGTCTCGTAATATCGCAATGGATCTCATCCGACAGCACCAGCACATGATGTTTGAAGCACAGTTCTCCAATGCGCTCTAACGTTTCACGATCCCAGATCTTTCCCACTGGGTTGTGCGGGTTGCAGAGGATCAGCATGCTGGTCTGGGGATCCGCAAACTTCTCCTCCAGATCCTCTTGATCAATGCTGTACACACCATCTTCGTAATGCAGTCTGCTCTCCAGCACATTCCGTCCGTTATTTACAATAGAATTGAAAAAGATATTGTAGCAGGGCGTCATGACTACGATCTTTTCCGCTATGGTGGTCATTTTTCGCACAATACTGGAAATCGCCGGAACCACACCGGTACAGAAGATCAGCCAGTCTTTTTCAATGGGAAAATGATGTCGGTCCTGCCACCAGTTCTGATATGCCAGATACCACTCCTCAGAGACCTCGGTATAGCCATAGATGCCCTGTACAGCCCGGTCCATGATGGCTTTCGTCACTGCAGGAGCCGTCTCGAAATCCATATCCGCCACCCACATGGGAAGCTCGTACTCTCCTACGTTCCATTTCATACTGCCGGTACCCCGGCGGTTAACCTCTTTGTCAAACATACTGCTCATATTAATTTTCCACACTTTCCTCCGGGTTCTTATCCAGTCTGCAGCCAATATGATCACACACGATCTGTGTCTCCGCCGGATCGGTCTTCGCAGGATCCAGGATCAGGGTATCGATGCTCTGTGCCCGTATCATTCCGGAAGCCGGATTCAGCACACCGGTGATGCCGTCCGTGATCTCCACATCTATCGTGGAATATTCAAAGGCCAGTGTCGTATTTAACAGCTTACAATTCTTCATCACCAGATTGTCGATATAGCACATGCCCTGCAAGCTCTCGATGGTGCAGTTGAGAATAATTGCCTGCCAGTTCAAAATCAGAAATCTGTCCGTATACCATACACCGGCTCTCTCCATCTCTGCCCAGGTACAATCCTGTGCCACCACATTTTTGCTGTACCACAGCGGATATTTCCACTGAAACATACTGTTCTTTAACGTAATATCGCTGCTTTCCTTTAACGGAGATTCTCCCTCTCCGAAGATCGTATCCCCGATCTCCAAATGCTCCCCATGGAACAACGGTCTCTCTCCGGTATAATAACCATTTTGAATCTTCTTTACTTTATTTTCACTCATTTCTTTTTCCCCTGTAATCAACAGATCATTTGTTCTTATTTTTAGTGTTTTTGATATCTTACCTCTTTACTGGGAAATAATCAAGCTGCGGTTATTTTCCCGGTACTCTTTTGGGGAAATGCCATAGATTTTCCGGAAATTCCGCAGGAAAGAGGAGTAATCCGCAAAGCCGGTCTGCTGCCAGCTCTCAGTAATACTCTTCCCCTCCGCCATGGCCTGGCAGGCGGAAATGATCCGCTTGTTCACAATAAAGTTATGCACCGTCATGCCGGTGATCTCCTTGAATTTCCGCAGAAAATGATACTTACTCATGTGCACTGCCTCCGCCACTTCCTCCACTGTGATCTCCTGGCTGAGATGGGTCTCGATGTAGCCGGTCACCTGCTCCACCAGAGGATGATCCACGATCTCCTGTGTGGAAGACAAATATTCCTCCCGTTTACACAACACATTCAGATACCCAAAAAACAGGCTCAAATTGCCTCTGTCCATGACCTTACGGATTCCGCAGTTCTGGACATCATCCCCCTCTAAGATCTCCGACATAGCAAGCTTTAGCAGAAATCCGCGCAAAATTTCCTCATAATAAATGGGGAAATGATACAGTTTCGGCCCCGCTCCCCAGAAGCATTCTGCAAGAAACGGCTCTCCCGCCGCCAGCTCCCGCAGCATCTGATCACTGATCCACAAAATGATCCGGCGGGACGAATCCATTTTCTTCTCCGTGGGATGATATTTGTGCATGACATTCTTATCGATCAGCAGGAAATCTCCCTTCCGCATCCGCACCGCCCGGTCCTCGATCAGGGAAGAAAATTCCCCCTCTATAATATAGATCAGCTCATAAAAATCATGATAATGGAACGACACCGCTCCGACAGGCTCCCCTACCTTCTCATAGACCTCATAGTCACCGCTCAACATATATTGCCGTTCGTCCGCCGCATCCCGGCAGCGCAGGCTGCTTTTTCTGTTCACGACCATCCATTTTCTCTCCTGTATCATTCTGTTCAGTTTTTATTTTCCATGGTTTATATCCCCTGTCTTACTATATAGCAATTTTTGCACTATTTCAAGCAATTCATGCTGTTTTAATGCATTTGCCATTCTGCTATGCTTAAGACAGCAAAAAACGAAACCAAAGCATTCCCTACAAGGAGGATTTCTATTATGCAAATGACATTACGCTGGTATGGCAGCAAGTACGACACGGTTACCTTAAAACAGATCCGTCAGATTCCCGGTGTCACCGGAGTCATCTCCACTCTCTACGGCACCGCTCCCGGAGAAGTCTGGGAAATGGATGACATCCTGGCCCTAAAGACTGAGATTGAAGCTGCCGGCTTACAGCTGGCCGGTATCGAGAGTGTCAACATTCACGATGCCATCAAGATCGGTTCTCCCGACCGTGAACAATATATAGAGAATTATATCACTACCCTGGAACGGCTCGGTCAGGCAGGCATCCATATGGTATGCTACAATTTCATGCCGGTCTTTGACTGGACACGCACCGAACTTGCCAGAATGCGTCCCGACGGTTCTACAGTCCTTGCTTACAATCAGGCTGCTGTAGACGCTATTGATCCGGCCAAAATGTTCGAATCCATTGCCGGCGATATGAACGGCACTGTAATGCCCGGCTGGGAGCCTGAGCGTATGGCTCATGTCAAAGAACTGTTCGAAATGTACAAAGATGTGGATGACGAAAAGCTTTTTGCCAACCTGAAATATTTTCTGGAGCGTATCATGCCCACCTGTGATAAATATGACATTAACATGGCGATCCACCCCGACGATCCCGCCTGGAGTGTCTTCGGACTGCCCCGTATCATCATCAACAAGCAGAATATCCTGCGTATGATGAAGATGGTGGATAACCCTCACAATGGCGTTACCTTTTGTTCCGGTTCCTACGGCACCAACCTGGAAAATGATCTGCCGGATATGATCCGCTCCCTGAAAGGCCGCATTCATTTCGCCCATGTCAGAAACCTGAAGTTCAACTCTCCTACTGATTTCGAGGAGGCTGCACATCTGTCCAGCGATGGAACCTTCGATATGTACGAGATCATGCTGGCTCTTTATGATATTGGTTTTGACGGTCCCATCCGCCCCGATCACGGACGTATGATCTGGGATGAAGTGGCCATGCCCGGATACGGACTGTACGACAGAGCTTTAGGCGCCACCTATTTAAACGGTCTGTGGGAAGCTATCGAGAAGTCCCATAAGCAGAAATAATCATCGCACCTGAAAACTCATAAATCAGTTTGGAGGAAACCATTATGGAACTTACCTTAAAAAGTCTTCATGACGACCGGGACGCATTTCTCGCTGCCGGTTATCATCTGCCGGAATTCGATTACGATACCGTTCATAAAAACACCGTGGAACATCCCCACTGGATCCACTTCGGTGCCGGCAATATCTTCCGTGCCTTTCAGGCCAACGTAGCACAGAATCTGTTAAACAGCGGCGTTCTGGATACCGGTCTCATCGCAGCGGAAGGCTATGACTACGAGATCATTGAAAAAAGCTACCGTCCACACGACAATTTAAGCATTCTCGCCACCTTAAAGGCCGACAACACCGTGGAAAAGACCATCGTAGGCAGCATCATGGAGTCTCTGATCCTGGACAGTAAAAACGAAGCAGAATACGCACGTCTCCGGGAGATTTTTAAAAATCCTTCTCTCCAGATGGCCAGCTTTACCATCACTGAAAAAGGCTATGCTACCGCCAATGCCAAAGGAGAATTCTTCCCCTCAGTAGCCGCTGACTTCGAAAAAGGTCCCGAAGCCCCCGAAAGCTACCTGGGCAAGGTAGTCTCCCTGCTTTATACCAGATACACTCACGGAGCGCTCCCCATTGCCATGGTCAGCATGGACAACTGCTCCCATAACGGTGACAAATTATATGCCGCCGTCAATGCGTTCGCCAAGGCATGGACCGACAACGGACTGGTGGAAGCCGGCTTCTTAGGCTACGTCAATGACCAGACGAAAGTCACCTTCCCCTGGAGCATGATCGACAAGATCACCCCCAGACCTGATGCCAAAGTAGAAGCTATGCTGGCCGAGGATCATATCGGCGGTCTGGATGCCGTAGTTACTTCCAAAAACACCTATATCGCTCCCTTTGTCAATGCGGAAGAATGCGAATACCTGGTCATTGAAGATGCTTTTCCGAACGGTAAGCCCGCACTGGACAAAGGCGGCATCATCTTCACCGACAGAGCGACCGTAGACAAAGTGGAGAAAATGAAGGTATGTACCTGCCTGAATCCTCTGCACACCGCACTGGCCATCTATGGCTGCCTTCTGGGATATACCCTGATCTCCGAAGAGATGAAGAACCCGTTATTGAAAAATATGGTGGAAGTCATCGGTTACAAAGAAGGACTTCCCGTAGTGGTAAATCCCGGCATCCTGGATCCGAAGAAATTCATTGACGAAGTGGTGAATGTGAGGATCCCCAATCCCTTCCTGCCGGATTCTCCCCAGAGAATCGCTACCGATACCTCCCAGAAGCTTTCCATCCGCTTCGGCGAGACCATCAAAGCTTACGAAGCTTCTCCAGACCTGCATACGGAAGACCTGAAGCTGATTCCTCTGGTCTATGCCGGATGGCTCCGGTATCTCATGGGAATCGATGATGAGGGCAGAGAATTTACGCCCAGCTCCGACCCCCTGTTAGAGGAAGCCCGTCAGTACGTTGCAGACTACGAACTTAGTTTCTCTCCCAAGGATCTGTCAAAGCTGGACGCATTACTTGCCAATGAGAAAATATTCGGTGTGAACCTCCACGCCATCGGCATGGATACTCTGGTAAAACAGTATTTTGCAGAATTAAGCTCCGGTGTGGGAGCCGTGGCTGCAGCCCTGAAAAAATATGTTCCTGAGAAGGTAACCCTTTGATCTTAGAAGTTACCACTTCTCATAAGGACACCGGTTGACGGCGATTACAGCCCGCAGTTCCACAAAGCAGCCGCAGGCACCGCACAGCCCCTCATTCAGATATTTACATTCCTTACATACAGCAAGGCGGTCTTCATAGACCGCCTTATCTGCTTTACTATCCTCTTCGATCCTGTCTATGTAGGCATACAGATTCTCCATATAGGCATTCTTGTCCATTTCCCGCAACAGACATTTTCGACAGGGATATTTTATTGTTTCTCTTATTTGTTCTTCTTCCATAACTGTTCTTATCGCTTATTTTATCCGGAACATAACGACACTGCATGCCGGCATGGTAAAGGTGATCCTGCCATCCGCGATCTTATACTCCGTAAATACTTCTTCGTGTACCTTATCGGGATCCTCAAAGGTGTTGTAAGCATGCATATCATTGGTCAGAATCGCCGCCGTCACGTGCTTTGGATCACACTCTGCGAAAGCGATCTCCACCTCTTCTGCCTTATCAATGGACAGGTTGTTCAGGGTGATGGTCACAACACCGTCCTTATCCACGGAAGCGGATTCCTGTAAATTGGGAACCTTGAACTTTTCATCTTCACCGATCTGTTCCACACCATCGATATAGCTTTCCACCAGATCCGCATCCTGATGGTATTTGTACATATGGAATACATGGTAAGTCGGGGTACGCAGCATCTTCGGTCCCTCGGTCAGGATCACTGCCTGCAGTACGTTGACCAGCTGTGCGATGTTCGCCATCTTCACACGGTCACAGTGCTTGTTGAAAATATTTAAAGACAGTCCGGCCACCAGAGCATCACGCATGGTACTCTGCTGGTATAAAAATCCGGGATTCGTGCCGGGCTCCACATCATACCAGGTGCCCCACTCATCGCAGATCAGTCCGATCTTCTTCTCAGGATCATATTTGTCCATGATCGTAGAATGCTTATGAATCAGTTCATCCAGCTTAAAAGCCTTTGCCAGCGTCTTATACCATGCTGCATCGTCGAAGTCCAGTGCACTTCCCTTGTGAGACCAGTCATCCTCCGGCAGTGTATAGTAATGCAGGGAAAGTCCGTCCATAAAACCGTGCATCCATTCCGGTGCATTTTCAAAACAGGTCTTCAGCACATTTTCCGTCCAATAAGTATCTCCCGCATTGGGACCGCAGCATACCTTGAAAATAGGCTGTTTGGGATCATAATTTCTCACATAGGTCTGGTATCTGCGGTACAGATTGCCGTAATAGGACGGGGTCATATTGCCGCCGCATCCCCAGTTTTCGTTACCGACACCGAAGTAATCCACCTTCCATGCTTTCTCTCTGCCGTTTTTTCTACGCAGGTCTGCCATAGGAGATACCCCGTCGAAAGTCATGTACTCTACCCACTCGGACATCTCCTGTACGGTACCGCTTCCCACATTGCCATTAATGTAGGTCTTACAACCGATCTGTTCACACAGTTCGAAGAACTCATGGGTACCGAAGCTGTTGTCTTCCGTCACACCGCCCCAGTGGGTGTTGATCATTTTCTTGCGGTTCTCCTTCGGTCCGATACCGTCTTTCCAGTGGTATTCGTCCGCGAAACAACCGCCGGGCCAGCGAAGCACCGGAAGCTTCATCTCCTTGAGTGCTGCCACTACATCGTTACGCATACCATTGGTATTGGGGATCTCGGAATTCTCACCTACATACAGTCCTTCATAGATACATCTGCCCAGATGCTCAGAGAAATTGCCGTAAAGTTCCGGATTGATATGTCCCTTTTTGTTCTTTTCGTTAATATAAACCTTTGCCATATTGATCCTTTCTGTGGCAGGCATCCGTTTCCTACCACTGTTGCAACATCACGCCATTGCGTCGCAGTGCGATCCCACAGCGCATTTATTATTGGAAGCCCTTCACTTCATGCCAGCTGTCCGCAGACTCCGTACTTTCTTCCACCTGTACATTCTCATATACTACACTTCTTAACTTATCTTCCGAAAAGTTATCCACTCTTGCCCTGATCCGCAGATCCTGCAGGGTAAAATCGGAAAGCAGATACTGGCTCTCATCCGGCATCACATCAAAAAAGGTATCACAGACACAGTCACAGTCCTTCATCGTGATGTGATCTGCATAAGACAGCGGCCTGTCCTTCCGATCCTTCAGATCATAATACTGGGTCCAGGGATAAATCTTGAGGAACTCCTTTACCCGGCCTTCGATCTGCTCCACCGTGATATATTCATAGTGCTGCGGGGTGTCCGGCCGCATTTTCAGCCACAACAGTCTCGCTGCCCCCTTGATCTGAATCCTGCGCATGATGATATTGCGGTTATGTACTGATTCCGAACCGCAGGTGAGACACCCATGGCAGAAGCCATAGACACAATCCTCCACCAGAATCCGCTCATTGGAGCCGTTCTCCGGCTGGCTGTCCGCCCAGGGGCCCTTACCGCCCTTCAGCACCACAGAGTCGTCATTGACTTCCATATAACAGCCTTTCACCAACACATCCGTACACGCATCGATATCAATGGCATCCGTACTGGGTGCCGCAACAGGACCTGCCGGGGAATAAATATGGCAGTTCAAGTATTTTACATGGTCACATTTATAAATATGTGTGGTCCAGAAATGGGAATTCTGTAAATTCAGACCGGCGATCCGCACATTTCTGCAGTTGGACAGATAGACCAGCCGGGGTCTCTGACCATCCTTGTTGGTGCCGTTACTCCATTTCCAGCGCAGCCAGCAGGCTTTCCAGGTCTTAAGTCCGTTACCGTCAATAGTGCCCGGTCCGCACATGGTAAATCCATTCAGACCGTCCGCATTGATCAGTGCCGTAAAATACAGACAGGTCTCTCCCTCAATCCGGGTCTCGGCCAGATCATAATCCGAGATATCATCGCTGCCCTTTAACGTCGCACCGGCGGAAACATAGAGATTCACTCCCTGTTTGAAATAAAGTGCTCCCGTCAGATAGGTTCCCGGCGGCACCACCAGGACACCACCGCCCTCTTCTGCCGCCAGGTCGATCACCTTCTGGATCTCTTTGGTATAAACTTTTCCGTCGTCCCAGATCCCGTACTCTGTGAGGACATAGGGTCTGCCCAGTTCCTCAAGCTCCGGCATTTCTATATCATAAAACCAGTCATCTATGGGAGTTCCGTCCGGGAAATATTCCGTAGGTCTTTCTTTTTCGTTATGCATTCTCTGCCTCCTTTGCGTTCTGCTCCCTCAGAAAACGAACACAGGATTTCCGCCCTGATCGTTATCGTTGGTTATCTGATTTCTACAAAGGTAGTGTCGTAAGGTGCAATGGTTACCGTACATGCGCCCGCTTCCGTTGGGATGGTGGTAGTCTGCTCAGTATCACTGTTGTTGATGACTACCAGTTTTTTACTCTCCGGGTAATAAGCACATTCCGTATACAGGTTATCCGTCATATAGCTGCCGGAGGTGCCTTCTCCACCGGCATAACGGATCAGCTGGTACAGCATTCTGGTATTCCACAGGTTCACTTGGAAGGAAGACAGATAGATTCCCAGTCCCTTGCCGAAATGATTCAGGGTGATCAGTGGCTTCCCGCCGTCTGCCAGAAGTACCTGTGCTTTTCCATCCGTCAGATACCGGTTCTCCTTCGCTTCCACACCTGCGCCCTCTGGGATCAGATGCTCCGGATCCGCTGTCTCAAAGGTCCATCTGCCGTGACAGACTCTTGCGCCGGTGTCCTCGTCAATTCCCAGCACATGTGCCATACGGAAATACGTATCATATCCTTCCACAGCAGAAGGCTCGTTCACACCGATAAAGCAGCCTCCCTCGTGTACCCACTTTGTAAGTGCAGTAACAAGCTCCTCATCCTTCCAGGCATCCCCGCCGCTCCAGGCGCTTCCGGCTCTACCTGCATTGATTACGACATCTACGTCCTTCAGTATACCATTTTTTACATCCTCAAAGGAAATAAATTTCACATCCACAGGAAGTCCGGACAAAGCTTCGTTGATGTGGATCAGGTCATGCATATAAGTCTCATGAAAATGTCCGGACAAGGTCCAGGAACGTAAGCTTCCCCAATAATGCAGCACTGCCACACGGGTCTTGATGCGGTAAGGTTCTCCCGCATCGTGGAAGCTGCGGATCAGACGGAACTCATCTGCCACTTTTTCAATATAATCACAGAAATCCGGGAAACCCTCCACCAGATGAAGGTATCCGCCGAGACCGATCCGGTCGATCTTCGCACGCAGCAGGGCACGTCTTACGCTGTTCCAGTATTTTTTCGCATCCAGTGTGGGATTGCCGCCCTCCATGAAAGTCGGAGCACCGCCCAGCCCCACCGGGAACAGATAGGGGTGCAGACGCAGTTCATGTGTAGGCACATCCACGCCCGCACACAGTCTGGCTTCATAACCGGAAAATACACATTTGATCAGTCCGTCAAAACCAAACTCCTGAAATCTGCCATTATAAGGCTCCACGCCTACCCAGCTGTCGTCATAGAAGACATAAGCCTTTTTGCCGTAGGAATGCACCATATCGATCAGCTTCCTGCCAAAGGAAATAACGAAATCATTGATAAATGCCATCCAATCCGCCTTTTTCGCATTGCCAGGCATATGAGTCACATGCAGCTGTCCCTTATTGATAAAATCTTCCGCTGTCATGCGATATCCGTATTGTTTCTCGAACTCCTGTAAAGCAGGAACGCTCACAGTGAAATCATAGGAACCCCAGTCAGAGAACAGATTCCGGTTCCTCTCACTGCTGCCCCAGATCCATACGAAATTGTAGAACATGGAGGTAAAGCGCACCACCGTGGTATCCGGATGGGTCTCACACCAGTGCTTCATCCAGCCCAGCAGATACTCCTGAGTCTCAGGATATCTGGGATCGATCTGCATCAGATGCTCCTTATCCCAATGGTTCGTAGTATGATTGTACATAGAGATTTCTTCCCAGATACGATAGGCTAAGAAGCTTACTGTATACTTATGAAAAGGGATGATGCCGCTCAGGGACACGCTTCCCTTCTCTTTGTCATAGCTCCAGTCCGCATTGTCGATCTTCACATTGGTGGTTCTGTCATAAACCTCCCAATATTCCAGACTCTCTGCGCTATCATTGATCCGGAACTGCTCCGCAAAAAAGCTGTCCATCAGTCCGATGGTCAGGGTGTCACTCTCTGCTGCCTGGGGCGGCGTGCACAGGAAGGTCTGCTGTAATTTGTCCTGATTCTCCTTTGCCCAGGCATTGTGATCTCTGATAATACAAATGGTAGAATAGATTCCGTAACCGGCATGGGTGATTTCGTCGGAAAGCACGGTCCCATCACTGTCACGGATCACATCTGCTCCCCATTTTTCCGCCATTTTCAGAGTCAGTTCTTCATATCCTGATTCTCCCGGTAAGGTAAAACCACCTTTTCCCATTTCGAGTTCCTCCTCATATTCCTGCTTATTTTTCATTCCTGTCATTTCTTCACTTCTATTTTCCGGTACAATATCTGTCCTGTTACAGCAATTCCTCTTTCAGACACAGTCTGACCACACGTTCCAGCTGCTCTGCCTCAGACAACAGCACCTGATCTCCTGCAGGATCCGGAATGTCCTTGTAGACCTCCGGTTTCTTAGGAACATTGATTTGTCCCACAGGCTCCCATGCGCCGAAACCATCCGTCACGCACTCTGCCAGATAAGCGTAGGCTCTTTCAGAATGACCTTTGCATTTCTCCCGGATCTCCTGTGCCACATATCCTGCCATCTTATATGCACCGAAGTCATTGGTATGGGTATAATCCCCGGGGAAAAAGATGGGTTTGGCATCCTGTAAGCCCTTTTCCAACACATATTTCTTGCTGTGGGCATGAAGATCCAGCACCGGAATTCCGTACTGTGCTCCCAGTTCCAGACATACATCCGCGAATTCCTCCAGCAGATCCAGATAAGTCTGATCCCGCAGTCTCCAGGTATTTCTTGCAATGGGTGTCACCAGTACCGGGTATACTCCCTTTGCCTGATTTTCTTTGATATAGCGTTGCAGATTCGCCCGGTATCCGCCCTTTGCCTGCAGCCCGGGAAGCTTCTGATCATTATGCCCGAACTGGAAAAACACATAATCTCCCGGCTTGCTGTACTGAGAGATCACCGCATAATGCCCTTCCTTGCGGAAGCTATCGGTAGTCAGTCCGGAGTGGGAATGATTCGACACTGCCACACGTGTGTCAAAATATGCCGGAAGCATCTGTCCCCAGCCACAGTAACAGGTGCCTGGATAATAGGGATAATCTCCGGGCTGATCTGTCACTGTGGAATCTCCCGCCAGATAAACCGTAGGACCGTTCACCTCTTCTACCGTAAGAGCACTGATCCTTGGTCTATCCGCCAGTACTGCAATATCCACAGTCTTATCCGCAAAAATCCGGGAATAACCCACAGGTACAATATCGCAGACATTTGTAATCATTGTATAAGTGAACTCACCGGCTCCCACTGTGCCATGAAAAGCCAGCCGTCTTCTTCCGGTGAAGATCAGTATCTCTCCCATTTCCTCTTCTGAGCGGATGGTCAGGGTGATCCTGTAGTTCCCCTGTCTGGGTACATCTACCTTGAAGATCAGCGGAATCCTCCTTGGTGAGCCAGACATCGGTTCTCCCGACTGCCTCTCCAACGCTGCCACTTCTTCCGCAGAATCCAGATAGCAGCCGTTCTCATCTTCCTTCAGGAAGGACAGCTGTTCGTTCTGATACCAGTACATCGTATCAAAAGAGGAATTCAGTTCCCGGATCTGCAGCAACTCCTGCTCTCTTCTGTTTTTTTCTGTTACAAAACCGTAACCTTTGCCCGGCTGATAGAGGTCTTCGCTGCCCACATCGATCAGATTGGCCGTTCCTCCATCCTTTCCGAACAGGAAATTCCTGCGAAACATCTATAACGCACCATCCTTCTCAATATCATCGGAAATTAACAAGGTTGCAAAGAAGGAAAGTGCCAGTCCCTGTCCCCATCCCTGAATATACGCCTTGGGAATGCCTCTGTATCCTTCCTTGTCTCTCATGACGGCAGTTCCGCCGGAGACATTCATCACCTTACCATCCTCGCTGACATTGGCAAGCAGGCCCTTGATGGCCTTGTTGATATATTTGCTGTGTAAAGGATTGCCTCTGGTCAGCATTGCTGCGGCAATTCCTGCAGATGCGGAAATCTCTTCATAAGATTCCGGATCATCCACTACGGTTCTCCACAATCCATTCTCCGTCTGGTATACTTTCAGGGCTGCCAACTGCTCATTTAAGGAGCCGGCCACATCGATATACTTCGGATACAGATAGCACTGAGGCAGAATACCGCCTACCTGCGACATGGTAAATGCTGCCCAGGCATTGGCTCTTCCCCAATAGATGCCGGACATATGATCTCCGGCAATATTGTCATAGCCGTGATACCAGAGTCCACTGCTGGGATTCTGTAAATATTTGATATGCCAGTAGTACTGGTTCAAGGCATCATCGATCAGTTCTTCATCGTGTTCCATCACGCCCACACGCAGCATCAGGAACGCTGCCATGAACAAAGTGTCACACCAGCACTGCTCCGGGAAATCGTTGTTGGCAGATACGGTGTGCTGCAATACATGATCTCCGAAACGCAGGGCATCTTTTCTTAAATAAGTGATCTTACTCATAAGAATGTCATGATACTGCTGCTCTCCGGTGGCCTGGTATAAGGTGATCAGGCAATGTCCCATGGCACAGGCATTTACTGTCCATACCTTGGGCAGTCCCAGATCGATCAGTTCGTCGATACGATCCTTTAACAGATCCAGATATTCCTTCTTGCCTGTCTTTTCATAGGCATCGCTGATTCCGTAATATGCCACACCACAGGGCCAGTCCCAGGTGAGATCCATATTCATAGTCTTTTTGACGATCTTGTCAATGACTCCCTCTATTTCTTTCTTATCATATTCCAGTTTTAACATAGCTCCTCCATTTCTGCCTTTTGACTCTTTATATTCTTTTCCCACAGTTGTTTTTATTGTAAAACAGTCGGTCGGAAAAGGACATAAAGTATCTTCAACTATTCAGAACCCCATTCACAAAATCGCTCTGAATAGTTACATTTTTAATATAGCCCCCAAGCCATTCATGCCTGGGGGCTGTATGTACTTCCTGTAATAAAACTTTTTACTTACTGAAGTCTGGTGGTGTTACCTGCATCCAGAGCAGCCTGTCTCTCATCGATAACTTCCTGATAACCTGCATCCAGATACTTCTGGCTCAGTTCGTCATACAGAGCGTCGAACTGGTCCTTAGAACACATGGTCAGCTTATCACGGTACTCGGTGTACAGATCATACAGCGTCTGGTTGTACTCGGTTACTGCATCGATAGAAGTTGCGAACAGACAGTCGGAGTTAGCCTTGCCTGCTTCATAGATAGCAACCTGTCCGTTGTAGTTAGCCAGGATCTGATCATAGAAGTCCTGAGGAATACCCTGAGGGGTAACTGCCTGGATATCTTTCTCGATAGATCCGAGGGTCTTAACTGCGGTTACTGCACACCAGTAGTCTACGTTGTTGTTGTGTCCCTGCTGCTCAGCCAGACCGGTCTGATCTGCTACTGCTACGGGATCGCCGTTATCATCATAATTGAAGTTCACGCCTTCGATACCCCACTGCATAGTGAACAGATTCTCGGGCTGGTTCAGCCACTCAAGGTACATCATAGCTGCCTTTACTTCATCCTCGGTAGCATCGTTAGCGAAGCCAATCATCATACCGAAGTTGGTTCCGGGTCTGTAAGAAGCGGAAGATCCCCAGGTCTCATCCTGTGTCCAGGTGGAAGGAGTCACTGCTACTGCCAGCTTGGCATCGGGGTTAGCATCATAGAAGGAGTTCAGTACGTTCATGCTGGAGGAGATATATCCAGTCCAGGTAAATGCTTCACCGTTGATGAAGTCTGCCTCTGCCTCGGAAGCATCTCTCATATAGTACTCAGGATTGTAGTAACCATCGTTGTACAGCTCGTTCTCCCATTTTAAGAATCTCTTCTGAGCCTCGGTGGACAGAGCGGGGATCTGGTAGTCACCGGTGGTTGCCCATGTGGTCTCATCCTGAGGATAATCTCTGTAACCATAGTTCTGGTCAATACCTGCGCCGCTTACTTTCTTACCGCTTAAAGGATACTGATGGCCGTTCTCAACCAGTTTTGCATACAGCTCTAACAGCTTGGTGTTGTCGCCAACGGGATACTCAGAGAAGCCAGCTTCTTCCAACCAGTCCTGACGATAGAAAGTGCACCAGGTATAAGTAGTGTTGCCGTAAGGTCTATAGCCAAGTACCAGATAATCTTCATCAGACAGCTTGGTGTAAGCGTCGTTGCCGTGCTCTACCATGGTCTCCCAGTAAGTAGGAGCGATCTGCTTGAACTCTTCTACATCGTAGGTCTGCAGATAGCCGTCTGCCTGCCAGCTTGCCAGCTTATCATAGTCATATTCCATACAGATGGTAGGAAGGCTCTGGCTTGCTGCCAGCATAGCGTAATCAGTCATAACGTCGCTACGGGTAATTCCTACATATTCTACCGTGATGTTGTACTTATCACCGAAGTTCTCCTGTACCCAGTTGGTCCAGTAGTTGTTCTCTACATCAGAGCATCCGTTTCCGGAAGAACCACGATCGTATACGGGGATCTGCAGAGTAACATTGTCTGCGAAAGCCTCCCATCCGTCAATACCTGCTACTGCTGTGGATGCTCCTGCATCTGTGCTTGCTGCAGAACTCTCTGCTACAGATTCCTTTGTTCCGGCATCTGCGGTTGTGTTGTCCGCGCTGCTGCCGCATCCGGTCAGAGTGCTCATTGCCATAGCACCAACAAGTGCTGTTGCCATTACCTTGTGAAGAGTATTCTTCTTCATAAATCAATCCTCCTTGTTTTTCCGAAGGAAAAATCCGAGTCCCTGGCGAGGAGAGGATTTTCCTCCTTAAAAATTATACATAGTTTTATGTGTACCCCCGGTTTTGGGGAAAACTAACTTGGTTGTTTTGTTCCTTTTAACTTTTAGCCCTTAACTGCTCCGATCATGGTACCCTGTACGAAGTACTTCTGCAGGAAAGGATAAATAATAATGATAGGAATTGTTACAAACATGATACTTGCTGCCTGTAATACTTCGGGAGTGGACTGGATCGCACTGCCTGTATCTGCCAGGGAGGAAGTCTGTGCTTCTGCTGCGGATGCCACCAGCTGATATAACTTGTACTGGATCAGCTTCAGGTTAGCACTCTTGGTGTAGTACATGTTGTCTGCGTAAGAGTTCCAACGGCCTACGGCGTAGAACAGAGACAACGTTGCCAGGATCGGTTTGGACAGCGGTAATACGATCTTGCTCAGGATCTGGAAGTTACTTGCGCCATCCAGGAAAGCGGATTCCTCTAAGCTGTCGGGAATCGTACTCTGGAAGTAGTTCTTCATGATCAGCATGTTGTACGGGGAATAGATCAGAGGTAAGATCAATACCCACATGGTATCCAGCACATGCAGCTTCTGATATAACAGGTAGCTGGGGATGATGCCGGCGCTGAAATACATTGGTACCATCAGCAGGAAGGTCAGTAGCTTTTTACCTTTTAATCTCTTCTTAGAGAGAGGATAAGCGGCACAGGTACATACCAGCATTCCCAGAGCGGTGAAGATCACGGTAACGATCACCGAGAAGATCATGGAGTAGGTCATGGAGTTATCTGCAAATACCTTCTTGTAAGCATCGAAGGTGATGTCTTTGGGCCAGAAGTAAACGCTCTTGGACATTACTGCGGTATTACCGGATATGGATTTTACTGCTACATGTAAGAACGGTAATACACAGCTGGCGCAGAGGATGACGATCACTGCCATCATGACGAAATCACTGATGCGGAATTTGTTGACCGCATGTGCTCCGCCTGCAGAGGTAGATTCTTCGTTGATATTCACTTCTTTTTTCTTCATCTCTCCCACCTCCTACAGTAATCCATCTTCGCCGAGCTTCTTGGCAAATTTATCGGATAACAGAACCAGGATCAGTCCGATCAGTGACTGGAACAGACCAACTGCGGTCGCCGCACTGAACTTTCCGGCTCCGATACCTTTATTGTATATGTAGACAGCCAGCTGATACTGGAAGTCCTTGACCTGCGAATTCTCTAATGCGGTCAGTCGCTCTAAGTTACTTCCCATAACACGTCCGAGGTTTAAGATCAGCAGTGTTACTACCGTGCTCTTGATACCGGGAAGCGTGATGTGCCACATTCTCTTCCAACGGTTCGCACCGTCGATCATGGCTGCTTCGTACAATTCTCCGTTGATACCGGTGATCGCTGCCAGGTAGAGGATGGTGCCCCATCCCATTGTCTGCCATACACCGATCAGAAGATAAGTGATTGCCCAGTGCCATTTCTCATTCAGGAACGGGATTCCTTCAGAGATCATTCCCATATTGGTTAACAGGATATTCACCAGACCGGAGTTGGGGCGGAACATTGTCATCGCTACGCTTCCGATGATGGCCCAGGAAAGAAAGTGCGGCAAATACAGGATCGTCTGGGATACCTTTTTGAATCTGGGATATCTTAATTCATTCAGGATCAGTGCCAGAATGATCGGCATCGGAAAGCCAACCAACAGGTCTGCCAGGTTGAACACTACGGAGTTGCGGAGTGCTCTCATGAAATCGGCATCCTTAAATATTTTAATGAATGTCTTCATTCCCACCCATTCACTGCCTGCATATCCCTTCGCCGGCTTGTAATCCATGAAGGCCATCCGTAGTCCCGGGTATGCTCCGTAGCTGAATACAATTACCATGATCAACGGAAACAATAACAGCAGATACAACTGCCAGTCTCTTTTAAAAGCTTGTTTCCAAGTGGTTTTTGTTTTCACACCCACCACATTGGCTGCATTCTTCTTCGCCATGTCGAACCTCCTCAAGTGTCAACTATATTTTCTCGTCATTTTGTACACTTTTTGTAACCTTGTAAGCATATTATCATACATGTTGTCATGTTTTTCTAATCAATCAATATAGAAAACTATGCAAAAACAACCATTATAGATCATGGTCGTTTTTCGTAAGTTTTGAAGTTTCGTTGCATTTTCGTAAAATCGTCATGGATTTTAGAGCTTATTTTCTGTAGAAGCCGCCATTTCACACAGTTTTTAGCCTTTTTTAATCTCTATTGTCGGAAGCGTTTCCGCCCCTGAAAAGTCATTTTGCAACATAATGGTTGATTTTGTCAACTTTAATTGTTATATATAATGTATAGACATTATTTCCACTGTATAGTTTCTTTTCATCACAGCATCATACAGGATGCACAATGCCATTTGGGAAACTTTGAAACAGGAGGCATAACATGGCAAAATCCAAACGAGCAGTCACAGAATACCGAAGCTATTATCTGCCCATGCAGTTCCCCGTGCTGCTTCTGTCCGGTGATTATTGGAAGATCTCGGATATCCCCAGCGGAAGTCTTCATTTTCATAACTGTCTGGAGATCGGGATCTGTCATTCCGACAGCGGCACATTAGAGATCAATGGCGAAAAACAGACCTTCCATGCCGGTGATGTCACCGTATTGCCCCGTAACGTTCCACACACCACTTATAGTGCCCCGGGCACAAAAAGCCACTGGTCCTATCTGTTTCTGGATCCGAAGGAGTTGTTCCGCAATCTTCTCCCCGCTTCCTGGAAAAATCATGACCTCTCCACAGACGGCTTCCCGGGGTTCCGCTATATTTTCAGCAAAGAGTCTTTTCCCCACATCAACTATCTGGTGTCCCATATCATCCACGAACTGGAAGAACAGAATCCCTGTTACCAGATCAGTGCCAGAAGCCTGTTGTGCTCCCTCTATATCGAGCTGTACAGGATTGAAAGTCTCGGCGGTGCCAACCCCGCCACTGCGAAACCGGGTTCTCCCGAGATCCTTGCCTTACAGGGGCGCAAAAAAGAGGGCGAGATCGTCGAAAACTCTCTGGTGATCTCACCCGCTCTGGATTATATCGAAGAAAATTATATGCAGCAGTTTACCATTGAATATCTGGCGGAACTGTGCCATTGGAGTCCGACGCACTTCCGCCGGGTCTTCCACGATATCATGGGCACCTCCCCGTTGGACTATGTGAACAATACCCGGATCTTGAAATCCTGTATCCTGCTGCGCAGTACAGAACACTCTATTCTGGACATCTCCGAGATGGTAGGCTTCCATTCCGTATCCAGCTTCAACCGCTACTTCATCAAGCTGATGCAGATGTCTCCCAGAGAATACCGCAAGCAGATGCAGCAAAGCGAGAAAAAAGCGGAGAACCAGTCCATTTTGGAATTCGCCGGCTGGATGCGGCCGGAATAGCTGCTCTCTGCACTCCGGCAGTTCCGGGCATTAAGCCAGCCTTTTATGTTTCCATCTGCCGGAATAATAACGGATCACCGGGATCACACAGCCGCAGCTCCAGGACAGGGGTGTGGCGATCCAGATTCCTGTAACTCCCAGAATTCCGGACAGCAGATAAGCAAACACGATCCTGCCGGACAGTTCCGTTAATCCTGCTACCATGCAGGTATTCACATCTCCGGCTCCCCGGATCACATTCTGGTAGCTCTGCATCACCCCCGCGATCACATAAGCCACGCCGATAATGGTCAGATAGGTGCAGCCGATGCCGATGGCTTCTGCCGATTCGCCGGCATCCAGGAACAGGCTCATCAGCTGTACCCGGAAGATCAGCACCAGCGTCGCAATACAGACGCTGGCTCCTACCATGACCGCCAGCGTCTTATAGAGGGCTTCCCGGATCCGGTCATATTGATTCTTCGCAATATTCTGCCCGGTAAATACCGACAATGCCGTTCCGATGGAGACAATGACCTGGATCGCCACGCTGTCCACACGGTTCGCCGCCACATAGGCCGCCATGGTAGAGGATCCGAAGGAATTCACCAGTCTCTGGACGCTCATTCCGCCCAGTGCGATCATGCAGGACTGGAATGCCGCCGGGAATCCGGTCTTCACCACCAGCTGAATATAATGGACTTCCGGTTTCCATTTCATCAGAGATAATCCGATCTCTTCTCTCACTTGTCTTACTTTCACAAAACAGATCACCGCCGAAGTACACTGTGCCAGAATCGTCGCATAAGCCGCTCCCGCTACTCCCATCTTACACACAATGATGAAAAACAGGTCAAACACGATGTTCACTACCGAGGAAGCGATCACCGCCCGCAGCGGAGTCTTCGAATCCCCCACACTGTTTAAGATCGCCGCACAGCCGTTGTAGACCACACTGCCGAAAACAAAAGTATAAATGATATGCAGATACGTAGTAGAATAGCCGATAACATTTTCCGGCACACTTAAAAGCCGCAGGAAAAATTCCGCACCGAAAATACCGATCAGTGACATGATACAGGTCAGCACTCCCGCCACCCAGATCAGTGCTGTCACCGTCTTCGCCAGACGCTCTTTATTCCCGCAGCCGAAACACTGCGCAACCACCAGTCCTGCGCCGTTACACATGCCGCTGACCAGTGCCAGCAGAAAATAGGTCAGCGTTCCCGTGCTTCCCACGCCCGCCAGCGCACTCTCGCCCAAAAACCTTCCCACGATCACTGTGTCCGCCACATTATATACCTGTTGGAATATGTTGCCGATCAGCATCGGTACGGCGAAGCCGATGATCAGTTTTAACGGTTTTCCCTGTGTCATGTCTTTCATATACGTGTCCTCTTTTTTATCCTTCTGTTTCCCAAATGAGTCCCGCCAGACCGAGTTCCGGTCAACTCAACCGCAACAGTCTTGCCCCTGCCAGACGCATCTCCCGCTTCGGTGGCAGATCGTAATAGACATCCATTTTGAACGGATCGAGTTCCAGCGTCAGTTGTGTCGGGCAGCCGTAGCGTTTCAGAGCCACACGCCATAGTTCACCATTGGAGAACCAGTCGTCAATCAGTTTTCCGTCCTGATACAAGCGTGCGCAGTCCCCTCCGAAATCCAGTTCCAGCCAGACATCACCTGACAGTGCATCCGCCGGATGATACTCATATTCCAAGGTTAATTCATAGACGTTCGGTTCTGTTTGACCATATACGTTCCAGATGCTTTCCACTGCCTGTCCGGCATCCGCGATCCGCACCTTACCGGCTTCCGCAAAGTGCAGATCCGGCAGCAGACTCACCTTGCCCTTTTCATCTGCCCCTTCCTGCGCATAACAAAAATGCTCCGCATCGTGTATGGTAAGGATCCTTACCGCTTCCGCATGATCATTGCCATCACTCCACTCGAAATAAATATCCTCCAGCTTCTCATCCGTATAGAAATAATAAGTTCCACCAAAGCATCCCAGATAAGAAGCGTTGGTTTTTCGAAGCCGCAACTCCTCTCCCCGTATCACCACCGGCAGATTGTAAGGCAGCACCAGAATTGCATCCGTCCGTACATGAATCCGGTCGAAACTAATCTGCCTCTGTGTTCCTTCAACATCTGTCACCGTAAACTGTAATGGATTTTCCGGTGTGATCTGTTTCTCTGTCATTTTCCGCTTTCTCTGGTGATTATTGATAAATAAGAATCCACAGTCCGCCGTTTTATTATAACGGAAGGCTGCCCGCAGCGTCTCCATATCTTCTGCATCCATGGGTTCGGGGATATTATCCGGCAGATACACTTTCGCCCGTGCCAGCAGTTCTTCTATATTTTTGATAAAAGTATGGTGCTTGCGCAGTCGATAATAGCTTTCTGACGGCAGACCGTTTTCCCGCAGGCACGTCTGAAAATCATAGCTTTTCACAGGAAGATCATTGGCATAGCCGGTCGCCTTCGACTCCTGCAGGGTGGTATATTTTCCGTCAGGATTCACGCCGCCGTGGTACATATAATACCCGATCAGATTTGCCCCTGCTCCCAACATGCAGATCGTCTGTGCCTCGATATCCTCTGGGTAAGGGTAGGGGCGTCTGTGTGCCGTCACCTGCAGTCCCCCGCCCAGTTCCGCCGTCAGGTAAGGGAATTTTGACGTATCAAATGTAAAACCGCTCTGTCCTTCGGCGAAATCCGATGCGATATTGGCATCGTCGTGAAAAGGCTGAAACAAGAAATTCTCGCTTGCCGCAAGTTCGTGGGTATGATTCGCCCACGGAGCATCCACATACCCGCCCAGCACCGGCAGGAATCCTTCCGGCACATAAGCACCTCCCCAGCCGGTCGCTGAAAAATAAGGAGCGGTCAGTCCCTTCTTCTCCGCCATAACTCTGAGTGTGCGCATATGCGCCATGCCCTCTTCCCTGTCGGAAGGACCTCCGGCATGCCCGTACTCATTCTCGATCTGAATACCGATGACGGGACCTCCGTCCTTATGCATATAGCCATCCGCCTGCTCGGCAATCTTGGTAAAAAAGATGTCCACATACTTCAGATACTGCGGATCATCCGTTCTAAGAGACAGTTTGCCCCGCTTTTCTTTCTCCACCAGCCAGTCTGGGAAACCGCCGTTCCTGCACTCTCCATGTGCCCACGGACCGATACGCAGCCATACTTTCATTCCGGCTTCCTGACAGCACTTCAAAAACGCCTTCAGATTTCTTCTGCCGGAGAAATCCCACTCACCTTCCGTTTCCTCATGGTGGATCCAAAACACGTACGTAGCAACGATGTCCACACCGCCCTGTTGCATATTCTTAAGTGCTGTTTTCCATTCCCCTGCCGGATAGCGGGAGAAATGGAATTCTCCCATGATGGGCAGGATTGGTCTGTCGTTGCAGGTTAAGCTTTCACTGTTATAACTATAGATTTCCTTTTTCATTTGAACGTCCTTTTCCAGTAAAATTCATCAAAATTTCTTTTTACGTGTGATTACAGGTCATGTACCCGGATTCCCTGATGGGCATTATCCATGGCAAGCAATTGCTGCGCACATTTTTCCGCTTCGTCTGTCCGTCCCAGTCCCTTAAGCCCCAGGCTCATCATAAACAGGCAATGCTTCCGGTTCCGCTCCTTCAGATCTTCTTCAAAAATCAGAAGATCCGGCAGGGATACCGCAAAATAATCTATCTTTATCTCATCGCCTATATGCTCTTTGCCATAGTCTACCAGTTTGCAGAATCTCTGTACTGCCTGTTCTTCGTCACCAAGCTTTCGGTACGCCAGCCCCTGATAATAGATCATTTCGGGCGGCTGATCGTTGTAATACATCATGCCCACTGGTTCTGACTCTCCATAGCAGGCTTTCGTAAGGTTCACGAAAGCTTCCTCTGTCTCTCCCAGTTTTTCCTGCACCAGCCCCAGCAGATAGTACAGATTGTTTTCCTGTGCCGACTCCAGTTTTCCTTCTCCCAGATTGTGTGGATATTCGTCCACTGCCCGCAGAAGAAGTTCCTTTGCTTCCGCATAGTCCTCTTTTGCCACAGCCGCTTTGGCCAGTTGGTACAGGGCTGTAAGGTATTGGGCTGCCACCTTGCCTTCGCCGCCTTCCCACTGATGGAACTTCCTTACCATGATCAGATCAAGAGCCTTCGCATTTTCTCCCAGTGTGTTTAACAGCGTAACATACTCCAGATACAGATCATCCCTGCTTTCCACCAGGTCAAAATGTTTTTCCATGTCACTCCGGCGTTCTTTCACGGGAACATTCAGACGCTTCTTCAGCTGATCCAGTTCCAGATACACTCTGGCATCCGTCTCATCCAGTGCAAAAGCTTTCTCCATTTCCTCGTACGCTCTCTGCGGCTGCTTTTTCACATTGTAATATGCCAGTGCCAGATTCCTGTGTACCGTCGGGAAATCCGGGTACCTGCGAGCCGCTTCTTCATAATCCGCTATGGCTTCGCCGTACGCTCTCCTGTCATAGAGCAGGCAGCCCAGATAATAGTAAACCATATCCAGATAATAATCTTCTGCCAGACTCTTTAATACGATATAATCTTCCGTTCTGTGGGGAAAGCAGCCGTCCGCTACCGCATTTTCTCCCAGTGTCACATACACTGTCATGTAATGATTTGTCTGTTCTGTATTTTCTTTCCCATGCAGGTTCTGGTATCCGTAAGCAATATAATAATATACCAGCGGATAAATATCCTCTTGCCGTGATACGTTCTGTTGTTCCACCCATTTTTCGGCAAGGGTGATTCCCTGTGCGTAATCTCCCGCCTCATAGAGATCGATCATCAGCTCCAGCAGGGTGTTATGGTTGATCTTCTCCGGCTGTCTGTCATAGAGCGGATCGATCTTAAGGCTCTCCTTATGTAATTCTTCCGCTTCCTGCACTCTTCCCAGTTTTTTTAAAATATTTTCCTTCAATGCCCGGGCTTTCATGCACTGGTACTGTCTGAGAATAGATTCGTTTACATGTTCCAGAGCCTCTGCAAATCTTCCCGCTTTTGCATCCAGACAGGCCAGTTCATAGAATCCGGGTGCCTGGAAGTTGCCACCCCAGATGGCCTTGTAAAAGGCATCATAGGCTTCTTTTTCTTTTCCCTGATATTTCAAAGAAAGTCCCAGATTATAGTACGGCTCATAATCATAAGGGTTCGGATTGGAACGGACAGACTTCTCCACCGCCTTCCGGAAATATTTTTCCGCCCCGGCAAAATCACACTTTTTAAGCAGACATCTTCCATAGGCATTGTTCAGGCGGATATCGGTAGGATCCCTGCGCAGTCCCTCCACATAATAATCCTCCGGATGGTAAGTGGCATGCCGGTATTGCTCCACATGCAGACCATAAAGGAACAGATCCTCCGTGGTTTCACACTCTTCGGGAAGCGGTGCTGCCTTCGCCGGTTCCGGCACTTCCGCTTCAATCTTTTCCGGGATTCGGTAAGAGACCAGTTCTCTGCCATCTGAAGCAAGGACGCTTACCCGCAGACCGCAGATTGCCTCTGTGTCGTTTTGCTTCTCTGTTTTTTGTGATATAAATTGCTGCAATGTCTCCCGATCGACCTTCACCTTGCAGGTCTGCTCAGGTGACAGATCTGAGACTTCCTCATACAGTACCTTTCCCTGTCCGCCGTTTTCTCCAGGCAGTGTCAGTTGAATTTTTGCCTCTTTTTGCACGGATGTGGTATAGGCCGATACCGTAAGCTGTCCCTTAGTCTCATCATATTCCACATTCACTGCGGCATCTATGGTGGCATTTTTCACATAGCCGATATTTTTATAGGGCATAAAATACTGTTTGAAATTCTTGGTCTCCTGGGGCTGGATCCATGTGAAATCCGGCTGATTATCCGTAAAACAGCCTGTCATCAGTTCGATATACGGACCGTCCTCATCGGTCAGTGCAAGGTCCCATGCTTTGCCGAATTCTCCGCATCCCCAGGTCCACTGTTTTTTCCCCGGGGCAATATGGTGATCCGCCACATGCAGAAGTCCTGCCTGTTTTCCGTAATCGTACTCCCCGATAAAATTATAATCCGAACGGTATGCCATATAGGAGGTGGGCACCGGAATATTTTTATACTGGGCAATATTCACATGGTCGTATTTATGCTTATAATAAGTTCCCTCCGCATAGGGGAAGCTGATAACATCCCGCTTGCCGTGGTCATAGACCGCCGTCACATCCTCCGGAAATACGGAGATGGTGTCATCATTTACCGCCACGGCAGGGTTCGCCCACCACAGGAAGGTCTGGGGCATTTTCGTCCGGTTATATAGCTTTGCAGACAATTCGATGTATGCCTTGTCGGGATACAGGGTCACGCCCAGCACTCCTTCGGTCCGGAACATGTTCTCAATCTCTCCCATCCAGACTGTGGCGCTCCCGTCCTCATTTTCCGCATAGGTATATTCCACCGGATCAAAGGTGCTGGGTCTGTGATGCTGGGGCCAGTTAAATTCAATGCCACCCGAGATCCAGGGACCCGCCAGCCCCACCAGTGCCGGTTTGATAACATGATTGTAATATATAAAATCGTAGCCATTTGTCTTGTCATAAGCTCTCTGGATCCTGCCTCCCAGCTCCGGCAGCATCATTACTTTCAGATAATCGTTCTCCAAAAAAAGCGCTGTATACTCCTTATCCACTTTCTCATCGCTGATCTTCTCGATCACGGTGTGGGGATAGATCCTTCCCGAGCTTCCCTGATAGACACGTTTCTCCAAAAACATCGGATTCTTATCCGGTTTTCCTGCTTCGTATGTGGGAATGATCACTTTTTCTTTCCAGACCTGTACCTTGTTCATTTGTTCCTCCTTTTATCTCCGTACAGCTTCCTTTCCGCCGTCCGGTAAAATTTTAACCTCGCACCAGCATGCTTAACTCTTCTTCTGCTATTTCCTCCGACGGTTCAAAATCCTCTCCCGACAGATATTCATAAATCGCCGTCTGCAATGCACGTGCCTCCGGATACTGCTGACTCTTATGCAATTCCATGGTGGATAACAATACTTTTCCCTTCAGGCACCGAAACTCGATCAGCTGCGCCATAGGACGCAAGAATGCATAGCTGTCCATCTCCGTAATAATTGTCTTCATGGGGCGCGGCAGAACCACCGCCCGCTTCGTTGCCATGATCCACCATTGCCAGTCTGTATGAAAATCTGTTGGAAATTCCTTGAGAATCGGATGCTCCGTATCGATCAGCTGCCCCATACCACCTTCCTGATCCGTGAAAGTTCCCACCGACCAGAAATCCGTCGTAAACTGTGTTTTTATGGAATACGGCAGGCTCTCTTTATCCGCATCCGGGGACAGATAGACCCTTCCGCCGTTTTGCAGAACTGCTCTCGTCTGCTCGTCAAATACTCTCGTTTCGTATACATTTTTCGGACATTCCGGGCTCGTTTTTTGATAGACCCACACAGGATAGGTGCTGGTGCAGTCACCGATACTCACCGTCAGTATGAGTGCCGCCGATACTCCCTTGACCTCCAGAGGAATGTCCAGTCTTCCCAGTGAAGTATAAGTCCCCGGAGGACAGTTTTTTTGCCTGTCTGCCCGGTCGCATCGAAGCTCTCCTCTTCCGCTATTCACAGCACAGTCCCGATACCCCAACGTCCAGACAAGTTCACCGCTGATGCTCTCTTTTCCGAAATTCGCCACTTCTACTTCCGCTGTCAGATGTTCTCCCTCTTCATAGGTATAGCGGGGCAATTTCACAAAAATACGGCTCTCTGTGAAAAACTCCCTGAACCGCTCCGGTCTGGCGAAGGGATAAGGCTTCGGTTCTAAATGGGAATTCATCATGCCCACCAGTGCCGTCCCCTGTCCGGGGAAATCCTGCAATCCGAGAAGTGAAATTCCGGAAAGCTCTCTCGTCCGCATAGCTGCTTCAATCTCTTCCCGGTATGCCAGCCTCGACAGTTCTCCGGTGGCTTCCACGTATTTTTCCCATGTGGGCAAAAGTCCCCGTTCCTCTACACGTTTTTTGATCAGTTTCAGATTCACCGGATCCGATATTCCATGAAAGCTTTCCAGCTCCTCAAAATCCGGCAGTACCTCAAACTGTCCCACTTCAAAACTGAATACCGGCTTGAGATATTCCTTTCGGATCTCTACCATCGCTGCATCATAAGCATGACCTGCCGATGGATAATTTTCGTTAATGTATCCCCGCATTCCGGAAAAAGTTCCCCGGATCACCACATTCTTACAGCTCTGGGAAGTATAGAAATCACTCTCCGGGTCACAGCCCTCTTCTCCGTAAAAGGTGTTGGAGCCGTTTGCATATAATCGGGTGGAATCCAGCTGTTTTGCGGTTCTGACCAGATCCTGCATCCGATCTCTGCCTTCACCTCTGGCCTGCAGTTCATTCCCCAGCGTCAGCATCACAAAAGAAGGATGATTGGCATAGGTTTTCAATATGGCTGTAAGCTCCGTACGATAATAGCGGATGCTTTCTTCTGTCGCAAAAGCATCTTTCGGGTTCCAGTTGGACAGTTCCGGCTGCAATAGCATTCCCAGTTCGTCTGCTGCGGTAAAGGCCGCTTCTGGCTCACAGTGGGAATGGAAGCGAACGCAGTTAATGCCATAGCTGCGATATTTTTGCAGGATCTCTTTCCATTCCGAAACGGTCATGGGCGGATGTCCGGTCTCCGGGTATTCCGCACAATTTGCCTCACTTCGTAAGAAGATCGTCCTGCCGTTCAGGGCAAATCTGCCGCTGCCGTTATCGCCAAATATGCGGATACCGAAGCGGGTGCGGTATTCGACAGAGCTGTTGACTCCGTGTTCTGCTGCCGTCCCGCTGTCAAGCGTTGCCGCCATCTCATAGAGATTACCTTCCTCTTCGTCCCACAGCTTCACATTTTCCCGCAGAGGAAGATCACGGAACCAGATCTCCATTGTTTTCGGATTCTCCTCTTTATCTGTTCCGGCTTCCGCTAATCCCTCCCCGGAATAGCTGATAATTTCCGTCAATGTCTGTGTGTCTTCTAACTCTCCTGCCGCCAGAGCCTCTGACTGTAATATGATTTTCGCATCTTTATATACTTTCTTTGCGCCAGGTGCCAGTTCCACACATACATCCAGCACATATCCGCCTGCTTTATTTTTCTCTTCCTTTTTCACCGCTCTCGGATATACCCGGAGGCTGTCTATAAAATTCTGCGGTCTGGTATACATGCTGCATTCGCCAAGTATCCCGTTCCAGTTTGTCTGTGTCTCATCCGTCGCTGCGGAAGAATAACAGATGGCAGCTTTGGGCATTCCCGGATAGCTATTATCCGAAAGAAACGTAAATTCATGTTCTCCCGGTGCCGTCCCGGTGAGTTCAAAAATATAAGGTGTACTCAGTGTCCCCTGCCGGAACACCGCACACACTTCTCCATCCACTAGCAGCCGGAGTGCCCTTGCCCGCTCCGCCAGTACGAACAGCCTGTCGGTTCCGTAATCCGGTACCGTTATCTTACGACTGATCCTGGCTTCTCCCTCATAGGTATGCCGCCTGGTAAATCTCGTAGCGATCGGTGCATCTTTGTCTATCTCTCCCGCCGCATTCCCCAATACAGCGTCCGGGTGCCACTGATTCGCCCCCACATCTCTATGTCCGATCCCGTTCTCATCCAACGTCCCCGGCAGATCCATCTGTCCCGTGGTTCCGTCCTCCAGTACTACATGCCATTTTCCATTCAACAATATTCTCATATAAGCTCCATCCCACAGATACTTTCCCATACAGAGAATTTCATGGTAAATCCATAGTAATTTTCTGCTGTTTTTCTTCTTCATTACGGAATCATTATATAGCTTAACTTTAGTGTTTTAAATTCACTATCATGAACTATTTTTTATATCTATTGCATTATTCTGAACCTTTTTGATATAATATGCGTGAAGGAGTGAATCAGAAATGACAGATAGAAGAACTTTTTTATGCGAAGATTTTGAAATTTCCTATGAAGATACAAAAAAAGGATGGTCCATGCCCTATTCGCATCACCACACCAACTATGAAATCTATATTCTGCTCTCCGGGGAACGTCTGGTTACCATCGGCGATATCACCTACCGGGTAGAAGCAGGCATGGCCAGCCTGTTTGAAAGCAATATCTCTCACCGAAGCGTCGGCGACACCGATTATACCGGAATTTGTATTCATTTTTCAAAAGCCTATCTGGAGAAATACTTTTTGCCTGCTGTCGTGTCTTCCTACCTGGCCTGTTTCAAGGCACCGATTATTTTCATTCCCGAGGATTACAGCCAAAAGCTCGTCGACTGGAACGCAGCTTCCTGCTGCAAATCTCCCACTGCCTACCTGTTATTGGCACAGATTCTTACAGATCTCAACGATTTTCGTCATCAGTATCCGTTAGATAATGAGATTCCCGTCAGTGAGAATAAAGCCTCCGGTTTTCAGCGGATCATCCATTATATTAATGCTAACTACACGACGCTTCAGACCGTCCGGGATATCGCCGAATCCTGTGGAGTCTCCGAAAGCTATGTCCACCGGGCTGTCCGACAGACGGAATCTCTCACCGTAAAAGAATATATTAATAAGCTTCGCCTCCGTCATGCCATACACCAGGTGGAACAGGGCGGCAATTCTCTCTCTGTCATCAGCAAGTCCTGTGGTTTCCAAAGCGTTTCTTATTTTTACCGGGTTTTTAAAAAACACTACGGCATGACCCCTACACAATATTTTTCCAAAAAAGAACCCCATTACTGATATTTCTATCAGTAATGGGGTTCTCATCATATTCTCATATACCCTAATTATTGCTTACACAATACCCTCTCAGATTGTCTGGCCGACTTTCCTTACCTACCCGCAATAGCAGCCTTTGCTACTGTGCCCCTTCAGAGGAAAGTTCTGTTTGGGTTACTGTATAATCATTTTGTTCTGCATTATCGTACCATAACCATATCATATAGATAAATTCATGTTATGAAAAGCAACCTGCTGTTGCCATACTCTATGCCTGTCATCCACCAAAATATTTTCGGCACTTTTCGCTTTTAGTGCCAAAAGTGTATTGACAAAATTATGATTATTTATTACATAATTTCAAATCTTTGTTACACGTTTTCATCTCCGCAATCTTGGAACTGCCCAGCAACGTTCCACACACCACTTACAGTCCCCGACGTCTCGGCGGTGCCAACCCCGACACGACGAAACCGGATTCTCCCGAGATCCTTGCCTTATAGGACCGCAAAAAAGAGGGCGAGCTCGCCGAAAACTCTCTGGTGATCTCACCCTCTCTGGATTATCAACCGCTACTTCATCAAGCCTCCTCACAGATTCTTCCCGCATTCCATCAGGTATGCATCCATTCCCAGACACATTGCACCGATGATTCCGGGGTTCTCGCCCAGTGCAGGAGCCACCACATACTGTGACATATCCTTCGGCAGGCTGGTCTCCGGCAGATAGCCATTCAGAAACTCCACCGCATTCTGTCTCACCATGTCGAAAACCTTCTCCTGGTGCATCACACCGCCCCAGAGAATGATCTTCTCCGGTGAGTAAGTCAGCATGTAATCTGCCACAGCCTGTCCGATGTAGTAACTTTCCAGTTCCCAGACATCCTCTCTTCCGGCCAGTTCAGCTCCCTTTCTGCCATATCTGCCCTGAATCGCAGGACCGGAAGCCAGTCCTTCCAGACAGGCACCGTGATAAGGACAGCAGCCTTCATAGGTATCCTCCGGGTGCTTGCGCAGGAAGATATGTCCGCCCTCGGGATGCATCAGGCCATGCAGCAGTCTACCGTTAATATATGCCCCTACACCTACTCCCGTACCAATGGTGATATAGAGCGCATTCTCACACCCCTTGGCTGCGCCGAAGCGTACCTCGCCAAGCACTGCTCCATTGACATCTGTATCAAAACCTACAGGGACTTTCAGTGCTTCCCGGAACGCTCCCGCAAAATCATAAAATCTCCATGCCAGCTTCGGAGTGCTGGTAATATAGCCGTAGGTTGCCGATTTTTTATTCAGATCCACCGGGCCGAAACAGCCGATCCCCAGTGCCTCGATTCCTTTATCCTGAAAATATGCTATCATTTTCGGCACCGTACTCTCCGGTATCTCCGTAGGGAATACTGCCCTGTCGAAAATATTTCCCTGCTCATCTCCTATGGCACATACCATCTTTGTGCCGCCGGCTTCAATTCCGCCTAATTTCATTCTAACATCCTCCCATTACAACTTTTTACTATGCCTGTTCCCTGTTCAGGATCCGCTTATGGAACACCAGCACAAACAACAGAGTAAAGAGTATCATTGCTGCCGGCATGATCAGAAAGCTCCTGCCATATCCTGTTTTTTCAGCAATGTCTCCGTAAATATAGTTAAATCCAATATCAAACAGGGATGCTACACTGATGATCAATCCGGACATCGTGGACACCTGCGACGGATCATAAAGTCTCCCGATGGCCATAACCAGTGTCGGATAAATGATCGAGCAGAACAGTCCGGCCAGACTCAGCATCCAGAGTGCCCCACTGAAGATCCCTGCCGCATAAAGCACTGCAGAAATCACAGAAAACAAGGCAATGCTCGGGAATACCTTCAGCCGGTCAACCAACGGAGAAAAGACCAGTCTTCCCACCGTCATTCCGCCAAAAAACAACGCCATATAATTGGCAGCCTTTCCCTGCTCCAGTCCCAGCGCATTGGTTCCGTAGATCACAAACCAGTTCAGCATTCCATGTTCTGCAATAAAGTATACACCAAAGATCACCACCATGACAATCCAAAGGTAGTTTCCCTTCATTTTCCTTCCCTGCTGATCCTTTTCTGCCTTCTTCACTTCTCCGCTGTCCGGGATCTGCAGTTTTAAAATGATCAGAAACGCCAGAACGCCGATGGCAAAAAGAACCCCTGTCACAGCTTTCCAGCCGCCAAAATCGTCAGCCAGATTTCCGATCAGACTCTGTCCTCCACTGGTACCGAACCCTTGCATGAAGAACAATACATTGACGATCATGGCCGGTGATGTGGCAAAAATGAACGGTGTGATCAGTGTAATGGACGTATTCAACAGCGTAGAAGCTCCCATTGCCAGGAACATTCCCACCAGCAATGCATAATAGTTATCTGTAAGCAGGAATACCAGCATTGCACACATCCATACTGCGAGAAATCCCAAAAAAGCCTTTTTGCGGTCGATCTTATCCATGATTCTGCCTCCGGCCAGCAGGAAACACAGATTTCCCGCATAGCTTACGGCTATGATCGTGGACAGCCCCTTTGCCGTCAATGCAAAATGCGTCTGAAAAATGCCGGAGAAAATACCTCTCAGGCTGTCACTGATTCCCAGGCCGACCATCAGGATTGCAAATCCGATGAGAGCGATCCTTCTATTACTCTTCTCCATTCTGGCTCCCATCTTCCGGCTCTTCTACATCGATCCGTACATTTTCTACATTTCCCAGTGTCACGTCCTCCTCGTAAAAAGGCAGGATTCCTTCTTTCTTCGTGATCTGAATATCATGGAAGGAGACATTCTTCACATAATCCGCATAGATTCCGGAAATCTTTGTGTGGGTCTCTCCCTCTCCCTGGCAGGGTCTCTTATCGTAGCCGTTGATCTCCCACTTGGATTTCTTATCCAGTGTCAGCCGAATGCCCTCAAAGGTCACATCTTCAATATAATTGTCTTCACTGCCCAGCAGGAAAATGCCGTTTTCTCCCTCGCAGGTAATATTCTGGAAGCGGATATTGCGGATCTTACCGGCCTTAACTCCGGGTTTGCGATCCAACGCAGTCAGGCAGACAGCCTCCGCTCTTCCCCACCATTCATAAGAGAATCTTCTGGTCTCCATAATGATGTTGGAAAAGATTACATTTTCCACGTTGCCATTATCTCTGATCTGAATGGAAATTCCACGGTTACTTCTGGAAATACAGCAATTTTCCACCAGAATATTCCGGAAGTCAGACTCTCCCTCCGTGCCGAATTTGATGGCAGCACTGGTGGATACCAGGGTACAATTGGTGACCACGATATTTTCACAGGGACCGTATTTCTTATAATCCCCGGAATTTTTCAATACGATGGCGTCATCTCCACATTCAATGTGACAGTTACTGATCCGGACATTCTGACAGTGATCCGGATCGATGCCATCGGAATTCGCCATCTTCAGATTATTCAGCAGGCGGATACCGTCGATCAGCACATCCTTACAGCCTACCAGATGCACTGTCCAGAAGGCACAGTTCGTCAGGCGGACTTCCTTGATGGTCAGATGCTTTACATCCTCCAATAGCAGGAGCGGAACTCTGGGATAATAGGAACCCTCGATATGATAACCCGAGTCATCTCCGTAAAAGACAGATTCATTGCCATCAATGGTACCCTGTCCGGAGATCGTCACATTTTCCTGTCCCAGCGCATAGATAAAGGCATGGAACGGGCGTCCTGCATATTCACTGTTCAGGAAAGAAGGCAGGCCGGATTCATGGGCTGTGATTTTACCATTGTTGCGCAGCGGGTAATAATCTTCTATGTTGCTGCTGGCTTTCCAGACAGCGCCCGGCTCCAGATGTACCTCCACATTGGATTTCAACAGCACATATCCGGAAGAATATGTCCTACCGCCGGGGAAGAGGACTACGCCTCCTCCCTGTTCTGCACACGTATCGATTGCTTTCTGAATGACAGGGGCATCATTGGTCTGTCCATCGCCCACTGCACCGTATTCTAATATATTGATCATAATTTTCTCCTTCGTAACCCTCTCACTTTTTTTCATTCACAATACGCAGGGTCTTGATTTCATAAGGCTTCATAGTAAAGCTCCATCCGTCCTGTGCACGGGTCATATCCGCATTCTCCACCCCGGAAAAATTCTCCATACAGTCACAGACTGTTACCTGTGCATCCGGAGCAAGTGGGAAGTTCACATGCACTTTGGTACGCATTCCCCAAGTCTCATAGATACGTACGATGATGCCATTGCCGTCCTCTGCTGCTTTCACAGTATCTGCCATCACATTTTCCTCTGCTATCTGCAGCATTGAGAAGCTGTCTTCATAGATACCCTGTACCTTCTCCCATGCCATCGGGCAGTTCAGATCGTAAGCTTCTCTTACCACACTGCCCTTGCGGAAATCTCCCTGATGAGGGAACAATGCGTAGGTAAATTCATGCTGTCCCTGATCTGCATCGGGATTGGGGAAAATACCTGACTTGATCAATGTCAGTCCCATCACACCCTCATGGACATCATAACCGTATTTGCAGTCATTCATCAGTGCCACACCATAACCGGGCTCGGAAAGATCTGCCCATTTGTGTGCGCATACCTCGAATCTTGCACGATCCCAGGATGTGTTCTTGTGTGTCGGCCGCTTTACATTGCCGAACTGGATCTCATAATCCGCTTCATGTGCCAGAACATCCACAGGGAAGGATACTCTGAGCAGCTGTTGATGTTCCTGCCAGTCCACTCTGGTCTGAAAATCGATCCTTGCGGTGTGCCGGTAGAAACGAATGGTCTGTTCGATCGTGGAATCCTGGAACCGTCTGCGCACATGTAATGCCGCCGTCTCCGGTCCGTTCTCCAATACTTTGAATTCTTCCACATCAATGACATCCCAGGATTTCTCCAGATATCCCTCGTCAATATTCCAGGCATCGAATTCTGCCGGCCGATCCTCATATACGGTGAGACGGTTACCCATCCTGCCCTTTTGGATCAGTTCCCGGTCCTCCCTGATATCCACCAGGCTTGTGATCTCTGCATTGGCATCAAATCTTACGGTAAAATAGGGCGTTTTGAAGCTTACCGGTCGTCCGTTTTCCTCCATTACAAGCTCAGTGAAACAGTTGTCCTCTCCGGAGTTCACCGCTCTGCACACAGTAACACCGCTGGGTCCTGCTGTTATTTTCTGCCAACTGCCCTCTGCATTCCGGATCAGTGCCGTACGTGCAAAGCTCAAAGGATTCCATACTGCGCAGACCTCCTCATTCTTCTCCGCACGATACCGGAACAGCTTTTCCCGGATGCTCTTCTTCGCTGTTTTCATCATTTCTTCATCCGCAGCAAAAATCTCTTCATACTGTGCGGCGGAATCCTCATACACTTCCTTAATAGAGGAACCGGGCAGAATATCGTGGAACTGGTTCAGCAAAAGCAGTTTCCAACTGTGTTCCAGTTGTTCCTGTGGATAGAGATACTTTTGATCCAGAAGTGATGCCATTGCTGCATACAGCTCGGTTTCGCCGTTTTTGAACTCAGCCTTACGATTATATTTTTTATTCTGTGCCATGGAAGTATAAGTACCACGGTGGAATTCCAGATATAGTTCACCATCCCATACCGCCAGACGCTTTTTGTCCATTTTGTCTTCCAGAATATGAAAGAATTCCTTCACCCCTGTCTGTCTTGCTGCAGGACATTCCACGATGCTGTGCTCCAGCCTTCTGCTCTGCTCCAGCATCTCTTCTGTGGGGCCTCCACCGCCATCACCATAGCCGTAACAGGTCAGCACCTCAGTGCTCACATCCTTATCCTGATACCGCTGCCAGGTACCCATGAGCTGGGAGGCATTCTGCAGACCATTATAAGTGGTGGAATGGTTTCCCACCATCTTCAGGTCACCCGGCTTCTGATAGTTTCTGGTAGAAATCAGATGTGTCAACACTTCCGTTCCGTCAATGCCCTTCCAGAGAAAGGTGTCGTGAGGAAACCGGTTGAACTCATTCCATCCGATTTTCGTGGTCATAAAATAAGGAATCCCGGATTTCTGCAGGATCTGCGGCAGCGCCGCACTGTAACCAAAGACATCCGGCAGCCACAATACTTCATTTTTCTCCGCACCGAGCTCTTGTTCAAAAAATCTGCGGCCATAGATGATATGCCGGATCAGGGATTCTCCGGAGGAAATGTTGCAGTCCGGCTCCAGCCACATGGCTCCTTCCGCTTCCCATCTGCCCTCTTTGATCCGTTCCCTGATTCTGGCAAATACCCCGGGAGCATCTTCCTTCACGAACTCATAGAGCTGTGGCTGACTGGACATAAAACGGTATTCCGGATATCTGTCCATCAGGTTCAGTACCGTCTCAAAGCTGCGAACTGCCTTTTGTCTGGTCTGACGCAGGGGCCATTTCCATGCCACATCAATATGGGTATGGCCGATACTGTGCACCGTCACCGGATTCGGTCTTCTGTCGGCATAATAAGTACCTTCCAGCTCCTGCGCCGCCATTTTCATGCTCCCAAAGCATTCTGCGGATCCGGGTCTGCGCAGATCCAACAGATTTACGCATCTTTCCAGTGCTTTAAAGCCCTCGATCCTGGATAGATTGTCCTCCGGCAGAAGATCCGCAGCTTCATAGACAGCCTGCATGTCATAATAGAGTCCCGCCGCCTCTTCCCGGTAGACTGCCAGCTCCAGGCGGAAGAAATTCGTACCGGTAAACGTGCCTGCATACGCACTGGAATACGCATAAAAAGCCAGTTCGTAAGTTTCTCCTGCTTTGGCATGCTCCGACAGAATGATAAACTGATGGTTCATATCCAGCGTGGCTGCAAATCTGCCGTTCACATAAGCCATGATCTGGGGATTGTCCGTATTCCAGATATCTGTGGCTCCGGTATTCAGCACGGCACGGACTGTATGCCCCTCCATCTGCTCCGGGATCGCCACATCTGCCAGGAAGAAATAATGCTGATCCAGCTCTCCCCAGGTCTCATTGCGGCCGAAATCCCGGAAATCTTTTCCTTCTCTGTGGAATTCCTCCTCAAAATGGTAATCCGCTTTGGCGATCTTCACGGAAATTACCGGTTGTCTGTCACTATATATCATCTGCTCTACGGCTTCGAGAACAGCTTTGATTCGATTTCTAACAGTGTCCATATTACACTCTCCTCTGATTTTTATCTGAAAACAAGAAAAGCGGGGAGAACCGGAACAGTCTCCCCGCCGAACAGCTTTAGCCCTTGATACCGGTGGATGCAATTCCTTCTACCAGATATTTCTGCATAGTCAGGAAAATAACAAATATAGGAATCAGGGACAAGGTTGCCATTGCAAACATAGCACCCCAGTCAGAACCTGCGGTAGGATCCGAGAACATCTTCAGAGCGTAACTCACCGGATATTTCAGAGGATCGCTTAAGTATAACAGTGCTGCCAGGAAATCATCCCATCTCCACATAAAGGAGAAGATCGCACTGGTTACCAGTGAAGGTTTGATCAGAGGAAGGATGATACGGAAGAAGATCGTATAGGTAGAACATCCGTCCATTCTGGCCGCCTCATCCAGATCCATGGGAATCCCCTTGATGAACTGGATATTCAGGAAAATGAAGAATCCCTGACCGAACCACTGGGGAACAATGATAGGAAGGTAAGAACCGACCCAGCCTAATTTATTAAAAATTATGTACTGCGGGATCATTACTACCTGGAACGGAAGCATCATGGACAACAGCATGCAGGCGAACCAGAATCCCTTGAATTTGAAGTTAATTCTTGCGAAGCCGTATCCGATCACAGCAGAGGAAGCCACTGCTCCGATGGTGGATAAACCTGCGATCACAAAAGAGTTTTTGAAGAAGGTTCCGAAATTGTATCCGGCAAATCCCTGCCAGCCTACCTTGTAGTTCTCCAGAGAGAAGTGTCTCGGGATCAATTCCGATGCCGTTCTTATAATCTCATTGGTATCCTTAAAAGAACTAAGTACCATCCATACTAACGGATATATCATCACGCAGGCAAAACAGAAGGTGAAGATATGATAAATCACTCCGATAGCAAATCTTTTTTCTTTATATCCTTTTTTCATACGCTCACCATCAACCTTCTGATTCATAATATACCCACTTGTTCTGGGTCTTGAACAAGATCAGTGTCAAAATTCCTACTACCAGAATCATAAACCATGCAAGTGCACATCCATAGCCAAGTTTGTTATAGGTAAATGCGTTCTGGTACATATATACAGTATAGAAAAGGGTGGTATCCCTTGGTTTTCCCTGTGTAATAATATAGCTCTGTGTAAATGCCATAAAGCCGTTGATCAACTGGTTGATCAGATTGAAGAAAATCGTGGGGGTCAGCATGGGGAGTGTGATCTTGAAGAACTTATGGACACCGCCAGCTCCATCCATGGTGGCTGCCTCATATAAGCTTACGGGAATCTGCTTTAATCCTGACAGGAAGATCAGCATGGAGGATCCGAACTGCCATACTGCCAAAATGATCAGGGTCCAGATTGCAGTATCGGAACGTCCCAGCCATGCGATATCCAGTCCGAACAGACCGTTGATCACACCGTCACTGGCGAACATTCTTTTCCACAGAATGGCAACCGCCACACTGGAACCGATAATGGAAGGAAGGTAATACACTGCTCTGTAAAAGCCGGACAGCTTGGTGCTCTTCACCAGAAGCATTGCTACGATCAATGCCATGATCAGACGAAGAGGTACGGAAAATACCACGTAATACATGGTGACACCGAATACCTTCCAGAATTTCGGATCATCCGTGAACATGGTAATGTAGTTTTCCAGCCCAATGAATGTCGGGGACTGTAAAATATTGTATCTTGTAAATGAAAATGCAAAAGATAAAAGCATGGGAACCATCATGAATGCCAGAAATCCGATAATGAACGGTCCGACAAACACATATCCGGATACGTTAGGACTATCCAGCCACTGGCCCAATGTTCTTTTTCTCTTTGGGGAAGTCTTTTCTTTGCTCATTTTTCCTCTCCTTCTGCCGTTTCTATAACAAGCGCCCGGCTCCCGCCCGATGCCGGATGGGATCCAGGCGCCCTTTGATTACAATTTGTTATAACGGTCTTACTTCAGAAGTCTTACTTCTCGTCTTACTTTGCCGCCTCGCTCAGAATCTTCTGAGATGTGGTTACGAATTCTTCTGCTGCTCCCGCTGCATCTGTATCTCCATAACGCAGGTTCTCAACAATGGTCTTGGCCTGTGCTTCTACTTCACCCTTACCGGAGGGATCGGGATCATCAATAGGAGTTGCGATCTTGGATACTTCTGCGATATAGTCAAATACCTTCTGGGAATTCTCATCCACATTAGGTTTGATTGCTTCTGCCACATCACTGTTCACAGGGATGCCTCTCTCTGCCAGCAGGATATTGTTGCACTCAACGCTGTTGGTGAACCAGTCCAGGAATTTTGCAGCTTCCTCTTTATTCTGAGAAGTCTCGGCGATAGAAAAGAACTGGCTGGGCTTTAAGAACATCGGTTGGGTGGTTGCATCGCTGGTAGTAGGATACATGGTGATTCCCAGATCTCTACCGGCTGTGTTGGCAATACTGATATACTGGTTGGAATAAGAAAAGTCATTCCAGGTAGTTCCGTCAATGATAGGCTTGGTCTCTACTACATCCGGGTTCTTCTCTGCCAGAAGATCAGGAGAAATAGCGGATTCTGCCTTGTTGAACTTATCTACATTAGCGAAGTGGGTTTCGCTTGCAGTCTTGGTTCCTGCTGCCAGTTCATCGAACAAATGAGATCCCTGGGTTCTTGCGATGACCTGCATCATATTGATGCCGCCATCGTAGTAGGTCTTCACACCGGTCTTCTCGTAAATGGTCTGTCCGATATCATACAGTTCTTCGATGGTCAGCTGCTCGGGAAGCTCTACACCGGCCTGTTCTACGATTTCTTTGTCATATACCATCATAGGAGCATTACTGCCAAGGCTTAATGCATAACAGGTTCCATCAATAGATCCACTATCGATAACGCTGTCTGCAATCTTGCTGGTGTCAATGACACCGCTGTCAATGAACTGGCTCAGATCAGCAAGCTGGCCGCTCTGCTGATACTGTTGCAGATAGGAGTAATCCATCTGGATAATATCGGGAAGGTTGCCGCCTGCTGCCATTGCAGAAAGCTTATCCCAGTAGCCGGACCAGTCGGTAAACTCTACCTTGATCTCTACATTGGGGTTCTGTTCCATGTAAAGGTCAACTGCCTTCTTGGTTACATCATTTCTTGTCTGGTTGCCCCACCAGCAAAGGCTCAGGGTTACTTTGTCACCACTGGCAGCCTGTGCTGCGCTGTTATCACCTGTGGCAGCGGAGCCTGTGCCAGATGCATCAGAACTGCCTGCGCTGCTTCCACATGCAGCCAGAGACATGGTCATCAATACAGCCATAAGACCTGCAATCATTCTTTTCTTCATTTGTTATACCTCCCATACAATCTGTCGGGTATGTGTCCTGCACATCCCTCGTTGTTGTTTTGATGAATTTATTTTATGTCCATTTTGCATAATGGTAAAGTTAAATAACGGTTCTGTCGATGCAAAAAAATGGCTTTTTAACCATAATCTTACATTTTTTTCGTCACATTTTCATACTTTTTTCAGTTTTTCCATATTCCATATGGCATTTTGCATAATTTCGTGTTCAAAAAAAGGTTTCTGAGTGTTCAAAAAACGGCTTTTTGTTTTCTTCCCACGGATGAAAATTGAACTTCCCATATTTTTACTATATAATAACCATGATACGGAGGTTTTTCCATGAGCAATTTATCACAGCGTTTTAATAATCTGTCTTTATATAAGAAAATACTACTGATCCTGTCAACGACATTGCTTTTTGTGTTCTTTGCTTTTGTTGTGGGCATTCAGCTTCTTTCCCAGTATTATGCCCGTGAGCTGTATACTTCCAATGCACAGTCTCTGAATTATGTATCTTCCTTCGTCTCTGCAAGAATGGAGACCGTGGAATCCGGTTCTGCCCGGATCCTGTCCGATACCATCATTCAGACGAATCTCACCGATATCATGGATGCTCCCACCAGTATCCGTAATGCCCAGAGAAAGCAGACGATATATCAGGCTCTCTATCCTTATATTTTTGATGACGACTATATCAAATCCATCAGTCTGATACTTCCTGACGACACACTGATCTGTATGGGAAATACTTCCGATCTGGATGCTTTTCCTCTGGAGGAACTGGCAGAAAATGCAGCAGCCTGCCAGGGGCGTGCCAGCTGGAGTGCACCGGCTTCCCCCGGGAATACCATCGTACTTTACCGGGATATCCGGCAGCTTCGCCATCTGACCCTGGATCATCTGGCTTACCTGTACATAGTGATCGACCTGGACCAGCTGATCAGTGATGCCCTGGAGAATGCCGGATATTCTCTCTCCACGCATTCCCGTTTTATCCTGTTTGCAGGAAATGCGCAGTTTTACCCACAGGAGACTTACCATCCGGAACAGTATTCCAGCCTGCTGCAGTCGCTGAATCATGGCAGCAGCCATTATTCTATTCTTTCCATAGATAAACGAAAGACCTTTGTCATCCAGGGAGATTTTCCACGTACCGGATGGAATTATCTGTATTTTCAGGATTACGATCCGCTCTTTTCTGCGATCCATACCGTTCTGATCCGGATGATCCTGTTCTCCGCCGTGGTCGTGATGATCGCTCTGTTTCTGGCACTGTTGCTTCTGCGCAGGATACTGCACCATCTGGATCTTCTGGTAGAGAAGATCCGCCGCTTCGGACAGGGACTCCCGGATCCGGAGGACACCGCTCACTACGATTACAGTCTCCGCACCGATGAGATCGGGCAGCTGCATGTCAGCTTTGACGAAATGAAATCCAATGTAAAGACTTTGCGGGATAAAAACTATGAAAAGCAGCTGTTGCTCCGGGATACCAATATCAAGATGCTGCAGCAGCAGATCAACCCGCATTTTCTCTACAATACCCTGGATACCATCAACTGGATGGCGCAAAAATACGGTGCCGATGACATCTCCACCATGGTCCGTTCCCTGGGGAATCTGTTCCGCGCTGCTGTCAACAGCAAAGAAGACCTGATCCCTTTAAAAAAGGAACTGGACGTTTTAAAGGATTATATCCGGATCCAGCAGATCCGTTTCGGAGACCGGTTGGACTTCCAACTGCATGTGCCGGATGACATTTCCCATATTTATGTCCCGACACTTTGTATCCAGCCTCTGGTAGAGAACGCATTAAAATATGCTCTGGAATTCAGTGACGATGTCTGTCATATCACCGTCACCATTTCCGAAAAAGACACCGTCTACCAGATTACCGTAGCAAATACCGGTTCCTATTTCGAGGATGATCTCATCTGGAAGCTGGAACACAGGCAGGTCACTCCCCAGGGTTCCGGTGTGGGACTGGTGAATATCAACTCCCGCCTGAAGCTGCTCTTCGGCGACCGGTACGGCTTATCTATATACAATGAAGACGGAATGGCCATTGTACTGCTGTCCATTCCCAAAGAAAGAGAGGATTCTTATGCTCAGATTGATGATTGTAGATGATGAACAGATCATACGTGAAGCACTTTCTTCCATGATCGATTATACCTCCCTCGGCTACGAGGTGATTGCTACCGCCAAAAACGGAATGGAAGCCTATGACCGGATCCGTGATGACTATCCCGATGTTGTGATCACGGATATCAAGATGCCTATTTTGAACGGTCTGGAACTGATCGAACGTGCCTCCCGCATCGACTCCCGGATCACTTTTATCCTGTTATCCGGTTACGGTGAATTCGAATATGCCAAGCAGGCCATGACATACGGGGTCCGCTACTATCTCTTAAAACCCACGGACAAGCAGGAGCTGATCAACTGTCTGGATACGATCCGTGAAGAAAAAAAGCAAAAAGAGGTACAGCAGAAGGCGGAGCAGGCACTTCTGCTGAAGGATATGCAGTCGCCATTAGAACAGGGGCTGCTTATGGAAGCATTGGATCAGCCTGATAATTTTCCCCAGGTATTCAAAAAGTATCAGGGACTTCTGTCCTTTCCCGAAAAGGGACTATATGCCTGTATCTGTTCCTTTGTAGAAGAAACCTATCTGAAAAGTTTTCTAAAGGATATCGTGCGGATTCTGCTTTCCTGCGGAGCAGAAAGTGTCTTTCCTGTGATTTATGTAAAAAACAGTGCTCTTTTCGTCCTGTCCTCTCCCACCCTGGCCCATCAGGAAAAGATCCGCCAGTCTTTGGAGGAGCTGCATTATCCGCAACAGTGTGTAACCTTTGAAACCTCTTTTCTCCACGGTGACACTTCGGAAGATTTGTTTGCGCAGATCATATCCAAGATATCCCGCTATGAACGGATCCTGCTGATCCGCCCAGAAACCGGAGAAACCAGGGACTTCCATAACAACATGGCCGCTCCCTGGCGGATTTCCAAGCTGCGTGAGGCATTTACCGCTTCCCCGGCCGAAACGGATATTCCATCTCTGCTGGATTCCGTCTTCACTCCTTCCATGACACCGGATGTTGCGAAGAATATCGCCCTGGGACTTTTCCTGAATCCCGATAACTCCGGACAAGAGCCGCCGCTCGATATTGCCTGTGACTTTTTCCGCCGCCTGTATTCCTGTACCCAGACCTCCGAAATCCGGAAGCTGGCGGAGATCGTACTGCTGCAGGAGAAGGACGAGGCTGCCTCCTCTAAGGGCGGTGCCAACATCAGCCTCTTAAAATCTTACGTGGAAGCCCACCTGGACTGTGAGACCCTGTCTTTAAAATGGCTGGCAGAGAACTATCTCTTTGTCAGTGTCGGCTACCTGAGCAAACAATTTGTAAAGGAGGAAGGCATCCGGTTTTCCGATTACCTGAACAAAAAGCGGATGGAACAAGCCATCCGCCTTATGGTGTACTATCATAATGACAATATCAAAACTATTGCCAGGTCTGTGGGATTCGGCAATAATCCACAGTATTTCAGCCAGGTATTTAAAAAATATACCGGCTATACTCCCACAGAGTATATTGAGAAGGTGGGTGCCTCTGCGCCCTCCTGATGCAGTCTCCCTCATCGTAAGGGAATTACATGCAGTTGTCCAGAAGCTTCATCAAAGCATCATGCGCTATGGTAAATGTCTCAAGACCGCTGAGTACCTTCTTTTCTTTGACAGCAATGCTCCTGCCGTCCTTTTCCAGTGCATGGAAACCCTCAAACTCAAACAGGTGCGGTTCCAGTGACAGGAATCCATCAAATCCGGAGGCTGACAGACGCTTCAGGATCACCGCCACATTTCCGTCACCATAGCCTGCCGGAACTACACTCTGGTCTGACTTCAGTGCATCCTTTACATGGATATAGGCAATATAGGACTTTAACATCTCATAGGCTTCCAGCGTATCCTGTCCGCACTGTACAAAGTTGGCAAAGTCAAAAATAGCTTTAAAATGATCCCCGTAAAAGGTATCCATGAGTTTTTTGCATTCCGGAGCCATTGCTCCATAGATATCTTTTTCATTTTCATGCAGGAGCAGTGTATCATTCGCAGAGGCATAGTCCACGAATTTACCGATCCTGTCGAAGACTTCGCCCTCATAGGCTGCCGGATCACTCTCCTGCGGAAGATAGAAGCTGAACATCCGGATCGTCGGGCATTCCATCTTATGGCTGATCTCCACTGCCCTCTTGAACTCTTCAAAATGGGGAGTGAAATCATCCGTGATCAGAATCTTACCCAAGGGAGATCCCAGGGCAGAAAGCCGGATTCCATTATCATCCAGTGTCTTCTTGATCTGCTCCACTTTTTCATCCGTGTGATAGATCAGATTTTCTCCATCCACTCCACGCATCTCCACATAAGACATTCCCAGTCCTTTCAGTCCTGCGATCTGAGCTGTCAGTTCCGGTGCGATTTCATCTGCAAAACCTGTGATTTTTACTGTCATTCTTTTGTCCTCCTTAATAAGTGCCTGTCGTATCAAATACAATATCAGTGTCTTCCTTTTTTCTGGAAGTGGCACGTTTTTTGTTCAATTCTCGTAAAAACAATTCTTCATCCAACGGCAGTTCCACGGTGCGGTCCAGCCAGCTGGACAGATGCATGGCATTGGACAGGGTCAGCCCCCGGATTCCCTCCGTTCCCTCTGCCACCAATGGAGTTCCTCTTAAAATATGACCTGCGAACGCTTTCAATACACCAATATGCTGCTCGTTTTGTCCATCCGTCTCAATCTCAATTCTGGAATATTCCGGCTTTTTAAATCCTTCCTTCTCCGTTTTGCAGAAATCGCTCACATTGGTGGACAGTTTATCAAAAAATAGTCTGCCTTCCTCGCACACGATTTTTCCCATCTCGAAGGTCAGCTCCAGCCGGTTGGTTCCTGGAGCATCTGCCGTGGTAGTCACGAAGACACCGGTGGCTCCGTTTTCAAATTCCATATAAGCCGTCACATCATCCTCGACCTCGATATCATGCCATTTTCCTTCGTGGCAGAAGGCTCTCACCTTCACAGGCATGCCGCACAGCCATTGCAGCAGATCCAGCTGGTGCGGACACTGGTTCAACAGCACGCCGCCACCTTCTCCGTCCCAGGTTGCCTTCCAGCCCGCCGCATCATAATAGCTCTGATTACGATACCAGTCGGTGATGATCCAGTTGACACGTCGCAGCTGCCCAAGTTCGCCGCTCTGGATCATTTCGTGAAGTTTTCTGTATACACAGTTGGTTCTCTGATTTAACATGATGGCAAAGGATCTGTCAGACCTTTCCGCTGCCCCATTCATCTCCCGTACCTGTTTCGTGTAGACTCCTGCCGGTTTTTCGCTGATCGCATGCAGTCCATGCTCCAATGCATAGATGACGAATTCCGGATGCAGATAATGTGGTGTTGCCACCAGAACGGCATCACAGCTTCCCGAATCAATCATTTTCCTGCCATCATCAAATACCTTGACCGTCTCCGGAAGATTGTTCCTTGCCCAGTCCAGGCGGCTCTGCCGGATATCCGCTACGGCGGTCAGTTCCATATCCGGCACCATCCCTTTCAACACATTGCCTGCATGACCGGTTCCCATACTCCCAATACCAATAATGCCCAGTCTTACCTTTTCCATTTAGACACCTTTCCTTTCATTCTCTGATGTATTTCTTTGATGTTCTTATTGTAACTTCTCTACGGTTGTAATAATATGTATATAAAATACTAATTTTATGCAAGATAACGACCTTTGGAGTGCCTATGAAAACCCAAATGACTATTCCCTATTTTACAATTGATGCACCCTATGAACTGGCTTACCGCAACAACGGAACCTCTTCTCCTGCCAGACCGCATACGCACAACGCTCTGGAAATATATCTTACAATGTCCGATCTCCCGGATGTCCTCTTAGACGACACTGTCTCCAGTGTTTCGAAAGGATCTCTGATCATCATTCCGCCTCACCATGTGCATCAGCTGTTCAATCAGAAGCTGACCATCTATGAGCGCTACGTCCTGAATATTAACAGCGACTGGCTGTATACTGTCCTTGGAGCCGGTTCCGGACTCATGCCTTATGCAGATCCGGCTTTCTCTCCTGCGATCCTCCGGCTTTCTCCCACCGGGCTTACCGGGCTCTGCAGTCAGTTGGATCACTATTTGCAGCTGCATCCTCAGCCCTCCCTTTCTGCCTATGCGGATTTTTTCTCTCTGCTAAGTATACTGGATAGCCGGATCCAGCACGGCCTACAGGCATCTTCTACCGGACAGCGTTCTATTTCCCAGTCCCAGAAAAACATCAATGAGGTCATGGCCTTTATCAACCGGCATCTGACAGAGCCACTGACCCTGGAAAGCATTGCTGCAGAATTCTACCTGAACAAGGACTATCTCGGGCGCCTGTTCAAGGAACATACCCATGCCACCATCGGGCATTATATCTCCGTGCAGCGGGCTAACCTCGCCCAGACGATGCTGGCAGAGGGCCGGACCGTCACCGAGGTACAGGAACTTCTCGGCTTCTCCAGCTATGCCTATTTCTTTAAATTTTTCAAAAAAATGACCGGGATCTCTCCCAGTCAATATCGTAAAGATAACACTATGCCTCTGTCGCATTCTCCGTCTCCACATTCCAAAAAAGGAACTGTAGCCTGTGTATAAACACACATTGCAGCTCCTTTTGCTTTTACCTGTCTACTTCACAAGCTATCTTATTATTTAGTCAGCAGCATCATAATGTCATTGCTTCTTGCCACGAACTTGGTCATGGCATCGGCAGACAGAGGTGCGTGCTGAAGCTTTGCCAGATCGTACAGCTGCTCGCAGATCATTTCTGCATTCTCACCATCCTGGTGCTCAGTAATGTACTGTACCAGAGGATGGCTGGCATTCAGGATCAGGGTCTCTCCCTCACCGCCGAAGGCACTCATGTCCATACCGGGCATGGAATACAGCTTGCTGATGCTCTCCGCCTGCTCTTCCATCTCTTTCTCGGCCTTCTTGGAAGTCTTGGACTTCAGTGCATCGGTCACATCCGCATCAATACGCTGGAACTTGATTCCCTCGTTCTTTTTCTTCCGCAGAAAGAGTGCTCACACAAGTTCCGTTGGCAATGGCGGTCTGTCTGGACTGTTCCTCTCTGTCTTTCCAGAGTACTCTTTCATATTCCGCAGACTCTCTGGCACATTCCCGCAGGATTTCTCCGTCCAATACCCTCCACATATGCTCCGAATCTCTGTACAGATACGGCAATTGCAGTACATTCATCCCCGGTGCCTGTTCTGCGATCTGCGACAGGGAAACTCTTGCAAAAGCAATGCCGCCGTATTTGATCTGTTCCAGTACTTCGCTTTCCGAACCCAGTTTTGCTTCACTCTCCACGATGATGTGGATCCGTCCTCCGGTACGCTCCTGCACCAGTTCTGCAAAACCTCAGCGTTACCCAACGCCGCATCTGGGTGCCATTGATTCGCTCCGACGTCTCTGTGACCGATGCCGCTCTCGTCCAAAGTTCCCGGCAGATGCATCTGCGCTGCCGTTCCATCCGTCAATATTACCTTCCACGTTCCCTCCAGTGAAATCCCCATCGCAATCCCTCTGTTCTTATATAATTTTTTATATTTTTCAGTCATCACGAAATATAGTTAGCTTCATTATAAACTTCACCTCAAATTCAATGCAACGGATTCTCCTTCATGTTCTATGCAAAAAAGAACCACATTACCGATATTTCTATCAGTAATGCGGTTCTTGAATTCTTATCAGTATGCCCACGGTTCAAATACAAAATGCCGCATAAAGCGGAACCACCTTTTTGTTGTCCTCAAACGCAAAGTTTTTCGCGGAAAGTTTGATCGCGTAAGCCGGCTTATAGGTATCCATATAGACCTTTAAGCTTTTGGCTCTGGTATTATCGGCGGATTTCACCTCAATCGGGATCAGCTGACCATCCCGCTGGATAACGAAATCTATTTCAGCCCCACGCTCGGATTCCCAGTAGTAAGTGTTATAACCATTGATGGCAAGCTGTACATTGACATAATTTTCTGTCATGCCACCTTTAAAATCATTCAGTTCCTCCACCATATAGAGAATATCGTTTGCAGCCAAATCCTTCTTGGCGCAAAGCAGCCCCAGATCCGAAACGTAAATCTTAAACGCATCAATATCCCGATAATTTTCCAAAGGCTTCTTGATCTGCTCTACCCTATAGACCTGTGACGCAATTCCCGACAGACAGAGCCATTCAATCGCATTTTCAAATTCAGAAGCACGTCCACCCTTTTTGATCAGCTTATATTGAAATCGGGTATTTTTCTTGGAAAGCTGAACCGTAATATTATCATAGGCAAGTCTGGTTTTCTTAATTGCATTCAGATTATTGTATTTGCTCATATCATTCAGATAACTTGTCAGAATGGTATCCTGCGTATGGCGGATCAGGATATAATCCCCTGTCTGGACAAACTGCATCACACACTCCGGCATACCGCCTACCACAAGATACTGACGGTAAAGCTGCATGGCTGCATCATGGAGTGCGGATGGCATCGGCCGATTCGTTTCAAAACATTTTTTAATCTGCTCTACAAGTTCATCCTCTCCCACAGCAATCATAAATTCTTCCATATCCATCGGATACAGCGTTTTCATATCAACCTTACCAACGGGAAATGAAAATTTTGCTCTGTTGACGGCAACGCCCAACAGGCTGCCTGCCACAATAATATGATAATCCGGGGCATCCTCACAAAAATATTTCAATGACGTTAAAGCCCTTTCGCAAAGCTGTACCTCGTCAAATACAATCAATGTTTTTTCTTTTACAATCGTCTGACCTGCAATATGAGATAAAATCGGTATCAAATAATCAGGACTGATCTTTTCCTCAAAGGTTTCATTCAGTTTTGGATTCGTTTCAAAATTGAAATAGGCTACATTTTCATAATGAATTCGCCCGAACTCTAAAATAGAATAAGTCTTCCCCACCTGTCTTGCCCCCTGCAAAATAAGAGGTTTGCGGTGTTCATTTTCTTTCCATGCTTCCAGAAAACCCATGATTTTTCTATACATGATCCATCCTCCTTAAAGGTCCTGAATATAGTATAATTATTATTCATGTAAAATTCAATATGTTTTTGTGCCGTTTTTGCATTAAAATGCATGAATATTTTTATGAAATCATCATTTTCCGACATGTTTGCTATGGTTTTTACGTTTTTACATTTTTTACAAGGAATCGCGTTTGCAGTAAAAGCACCCCCCGCCACAGGTTTTTATTCCTGTAGCGGGGGGTGCTGTAAAATATGGGATTCAACTATCGCAGATCAGTATTCCAATACATAGGTTGCTGTCTCGGTAATCGGGAAGCATACCTGTCCGCCTGCATTCGAAACTGTCTTGACAATGCGGGTTCTGCCGTTGGCATCTACCTTGTAAACCGTCACTTCTCCGTTTTTCACAGGTACTGTGGTATGGAATACAACGTTTGTACCCAATGCCTGTTTGTTGGTAAAGTCGATGGTTCTGGAATGCTCTGTAACAGTATCCTTATGTTCAAAGTGGGTTTCCTTGTAACCGGACAACTTGCTCTTTGCAAGAAAGGTTACTGCATCGGAGTTGCCGATGAATACATGCAGGCCACGCAGAGCTGAGGTGGACACTGCTTTCACTGTTGCTGCAGGAATTGTCTTGTCAAAGCCGCTGGCATCTACATGAAGCAGATCCTGGTTGGCACCGGATACATTCTGCTGCTTGTCTTTTGTCTGGGTAGAGATCACTTTTGTAATGGCATCCCATCCGGTGATCTGCTCTCCTGCGATATTTGTGGTGGTCAGTACCGGTTCAGGAGCTGATGAGCCGGAGTCAGAGGAATCACTGCTGGCGTCTCCGGCGGACGGTGCAGTTGTCGGGGTCACAGGAGCAGGTGCCGGAGTAGGGGTTACAGGAGCAGGTGCCGGAGTAGGGGTTACCGATGGATTTTCAGAATCATCCGATGTTGTGCCCGGAGTTCTCAAAACGTAATAGTTATACTTACTCATCCAGTTTTGTTCCAGACTTTCCGGAACCGGGTTATAGCCTACACCTCCTTTTGAGGTGTTATAAGTAATATAACATACGGTACTATAATTATAGATTCTTCCTATAATAACGGCATATGCATCATTGGGATACGGATGTTGCACAAGATATTCATTCGCAAACTTTTTTGCTTCTGACAAGGTAAAGAAAGGCAGGTCAGCACTTTCCAGTTCTTTTATGGTCGTTGCTTTCACCCAGTCTTTACTTCCTTCAGGCCATTTTTTGTACCAGTGCGCATTAATTTCCGTTCTTCCATTATATACGCTTCTTAATGATATGTCCTCCTTATTACTTTGGGGGTCTTCACTCTGAGGATCTTCATACCACCCAGTAAATATATAGCCCTCTTTCGTAGGTATCGGAAGATCTGTAAATACTCCTGCTACCGTTGTTATAGTATCTGTCTTCCACTCACCGCCGTCAAGATTTAATTTAACTTCCTGTGAAGGGAAAAAGTAATGATCAGCTACAGAAATATCTATAGTATCAAGAGTCTTAGAACGAACTTCAATGTCCGCACCATAAAGGCATATATATTTTCCACCCTTTTTTCCTAATATGTAATACTTGTTTTTACTTGACTTAATATCACTATGAGCCCATTCAGCATTAAAAATAAAATTATCATATGTAGTCTGGCTCAAATTGTCCAAAACGGCTACCTTTGTGTCCAAGTCGTCTTTATTGTCCTCCGTCACCTGTATCCAGCCCGAGTTTTCACCCTCTGCTGCTTTCGCGCGCATCTCCGGCACCATACCTGCTATCAATGTAACAACAAGCGCCAGGCTAAGCACCTTTCCTAAAAATTTTGTTTTTCTCATTCTCTTTCCCCTTTCTTCTGTACTTCCGATTTCTATAAATCTGAGTTGTGTTTATTATAACAGCATTTCCAGAAAATAAGCGGCAGATTGCACCAATCGACCCAAAAACGACATCAATCGACCGGGACGGAAATATCGTGCTTTAATTCAGACGAAATAGTAACAAAAAAGAGCCTCATTACTGATATTTCTATCAGTAATGAGGTTCTCATCTTATTCTCATATACCCCAATTTATTGCTTGCGCAATACCCTCTCAGATCTGCGTGTTTACCGCCAAATTACTTATCGGCGATAGCAGCCTGTGCTGCAGCCAGTCTTGCGATAGGTACGCGGAAAGGTGAGCAGGATACATAATCCAGACCAATCTTGTGGCAGAACTCTACGGAAGAAGGATCTCCACCGTGCTCACCACAGATACCAACGTGCAGCTTAGGATTTACAGGCTTACCAAGCT
>ERZ1026878.22-NODE-22-length-136292-cov-8.367624_pt1 | contig 136292 bp, 120 predicted proteins | sample MGYA00380169_ERZ1026878 | MGnify/ENA primary metagenome ERZ1026878 (study PRJEB33269, sample SAMEA4719805) | human gut metagenome | biome: human-associated habitat; feature: organic feature; material: feces | place: Cameroon | collected 2013-10 ...
CTGGGCCGATGATAGTTGGTTGTATTTCCAGTGAAAGTAGGACACTGCCGGGCTTTACCATTTAAAACCCTCGGGATCAAAACGGTCTCGGGGGTTTTTCTTTGCCTAAAGGGTTTGTTCCTAGCCATTTTGCCGTATGGTTTTTTACCCCGGGATGCGTAGACTCATGGCTTCTCGAGCGGCCATATGAGCCGCACCGAAATAATCCCGTACAACAATAGGAAAAGGAACCTACGGTATGAATATCAAAAAGATTGCGCTCGCAGCAGCGACCGCGCTTGTTGTCGTGAGCGTCAACGCCGAAACCCTGCGTGTCGGCAGTGAGACGGTCTATCCCCCCTTTGAATTCCTGGATTCAGCGTCCGGCAAGTACGTCGGCTTTGACATTGATCTCATCAACGCCATCGGCAAAAAGGCCGGGTTTGACGTGCAGATCTATTCGATGGGCTTAGACGGCCTGGTGCCGGCGCTTGTTTCAGGCTCCATTGATGTGGCGGTATCCGCACTCACGATTACGCCCGAGCGTGCAGCCAAGGTTGATTTCTCGGATCCCTACTACAAGAGCGGTCTCTCGATCATGACGCACAAGGATAACGTCGACAAGATTAAGGGCGCGAAGGATCTGGAAGGCAAAACCCTTTGCGTTGAAATCGGCAGCTCCGGGGCACTCTTCTCTCAGCGTCTCAAGGGAACGAAGATCCGCACGTTTAATTCCGCTGCGGAAGCCTTTTTGGAAGTCAACCAGAAGGGTTGCTGGGCGATGGTGAACGATAAGCCCGTGAACGAATACTTCCTCACCCAGAAGGCTGCGCGCAACCTGAACCTGAGGGAAGTGCCGGTGATCCTTTCTGAGGACGATTACGGCTTTGCCGTGCAAAAGGGTAATGCCCTGCGTGAACGTCTCAACAAAGCCTTAAAGGCTGTGCGTGAAGACGGTACGTACAAGAAAATCTACGTGAAGTGGTTCGGCGATACGCTCTAAAGCGTACGCTTAACGCACACTAAAACGCCCGGTTTCCGCGAAGAAATCGGGCGTTTCGTATTCAGGCGGCGTCAGTGTGACGCCGCCTTGGTGGGTGAACCGTTATTTGAATTCAACCGGTTCACCGGCCTTGTCATTCATGCGGCGGTAAACCGTGGCCATGATGGGGCCGGAGACGTTATGCCAGAAGCTGAAGACCGCAGCGGGCAGTGCCGCGAGAGGCATCGTCGCGAAGTGCGCCGTTGCAAGCGCCACGCCAAGGGCCGAGTTCTGCATACCGATTTCGATGGAAAGGCATTTGCACTTCGGGAGTTCCATGTGAAAGACCTTGCCGAGAATGTAGCCGAGCAAAAGTCCGAGACCGTTGTGCAGAATCACGACGGCAAGAACGAGCAGGCCTGCCTTCTCAATCGTGGGGCGGCTCACGGCAACGACAGCCGCCAGAATCAGCACAATTGCCACTACGCTTACCAGCGGGAGCGCCGAGACAGCCACTTCCACCTTACGACCGAAGAGCGACTTCACGGCCACACCCAAGGCGATCGGAATGAGCACGATCTGGCAGATGGACCAGAACATCGCGAGCGGATTGATTTCCACCCACTGGTTGGCGAGGAAGTAAATCAAAAACGGCGTGACAAGCGGCGCGAGAATCGTGGTGCAGCTCGTAATGGTCACGGAAAGCGCCACGTCGCCTCGGGCCAGGAAGGTCATCACGTTACTGGCGGTGCCGCCCGGGCAGCAGCCCACAAGAATGACGCCCACGGCAATATCGGGCGGCAGGTTCATCGCCCAGCAGAGAAACGCGGCAATTGCGGGCATGATCACAAACTGACCGACAATACCGATGAAGACGTCGCGGGGGCGCGTTAAAACGGCCTTAAAGTCGCCCACGGAGAGCGTAAGACCCATACCGAACATCACAATCCCGAGAAGAATCGAGACGTAGGGCAGAAAAACCTTAAAGGTTGCAGGAAAGTAAAACGCGAGGGCGGCAAAGACAAGCACCCAGAGGGCAAAAGTCTTGCCGAAGAACTGACTGACGGAGGCCAGAGTTTTCATTTTTCTTAACTTCTTTCGCAATGCATGTAAACCAACGGTGCAGACGGTACCGGCATCGGGGTTGTCCGGCGCAGACCGCACGAATTTGACTGCTTCTGCAGGCGCAAAGGCTGTGAGCCAGGCCTTCAGAACGTAACAGCCAACGTTTTCCGCGGGCCGTTTGTGTTGACCTCAGAAAACGCCCCGGCACGCTTTTTCCTTTCGGTGGATGCGGAAAAAACCGGGTAACCGTCATGCTAGAACGGTTTTACTGAGGCTTCATAGTGCCTTGTGCTTACAGCGTGGTTTTTTTGAAGAAAAGAAGTCCAAATTGTGCGCGTATAGATACATGCATAGATTAATCGTCAAAGTTTTGCTTTAAATCAATGGCAAACAACGATATTTTGCGCAAAAAAGAACATCTTTACAGGTATCTATGAGCACACCATACCCAACATTACGCTTCCGGAACTGCCGCCCCTGATCATCAACGGTTCAGCCAAGAACAGGGACGCAATGAGGTACAAGAACACTTGGGATCCCGTTAAGAAGCAACCTGCCCGCAGCAAGGGGAATTCCCGCTCTGTCGGTAAGTGCCTGCCAGTCAACGGTAAGAAGGATTGCAGGGAGATTGTTTTCAAAGAGGACTTTAAAAAGGAGCACCCCGGACTGGAGAAGTTCCGCGTTTATCGCTACAGAGGCGGACGACTTGAGTTCAAGCCCATTGATCCCGAGGACTCAATTCGGCGGACCAAAGAGATAGTCCGCTTACACGGTGGTGCTACTTGGGCGTTGAATCAGCTGGTGGGGTCTACACCCCTGGCACGGGCGTTGCAAGCAACATTTCCCGGAGGGATGGATCTTTGATGCAATCGTAGGCCGGAAGAAAGAGCTCTTTTCAATCTTGGGTCTGCAGGCACCCACAGCCGAACAAATCAGCATTTTGCCCCAGGACGATGATGAACCGCCGGCCGATCTCGATATGCCCGTAGAACTCTCCGATCTGGATTTGCCGCCGGACCTTGATGACTGAGCCCGGATACGCAAAAGGCCGTCGTAATGGCGGCCTTCTACGTGCGTGCGCAAGTTACAGAGAAAACGCACAATTTTGTGAGAAGCGGGTGCGGCAAGCACAAATACAAATGAAAAGGTCCTGACACGTTTGTATCAGGACCTTTATGAATTCTGGCTCCCCGAGTTGGGCTCGAACCAACGACCCACGGATTAACAGTCCGTTGCTCTACCGACTGAGCTATCGGGGAATGCAGGACGCGAACTATACAGGTGTTTTTCACTCTTGGCAAGTCCTTACAGCCGATTTTTAGAAATAAATTCGGCTCTGGAGGCTAAGTAACTGAAATTCAACGAAAAGAAAATTGCGTCTTCCTGAGGCGATTGGATGCACCGGGTGCTAAAGTTAACCGTTTCTGCGTTTGGTACTGCGTTTTAGTGCAACAGCGATGACAGATAAGGTTCTCACGTTTGAGCAGTCGCCCTTCAGGCTGCATTCGCCCTACGATCCGGCCGGTGACCAAGGCCCTGCCATTGAAAAACTTACGGAAGGGGTGGAAGAAGGGCTCTCCGCTCAGACGCTTTTGGGCGTCACGGGGTCAGGCAAAACCTTCACGATGGCCAACGTCATCGCGCGCGTGGGGGTGCCGGCACTTGTCATGGCCCCCAATAAGACGCTGGCCGCGCAGCTTTATTCGGAAATGCGTGAGTTCTTTCCGGAAAACGCCGTCGAGTACTTTGTCTCCTACTACGACTACTACCAGCCGGAAGCCTATGTTCCGGCGCGTGATCTTTTCATTGAAAAGGATTCGGCGGTAAACGAACACATCGAGCAGATGCGGCTTGCCGCCACCAAAAGTATTTTGGAGCGTCGTGACACGATCATCGTCGCGACGGTCTCTGCAATTTACGGTATCGGTAAGCCCGAAAGCTACACGATGATGCGTCTGATTCTACGGCAGGGCGACACCAAAACGCGCGAAGACTTCATCAAGCAGCTCGTCAAAATGCAGTACAAGCGCAATGACCTCGAATTTCTTCGCGGCACGTTTCGGGTACGGGGCGACACGATTGATGTCTTCCCCGCTGAACACGCTGAAATTGCGGTCCGCATTGAGCTTTTTGACGATGAGGTGGATGCCGTCGTGCTCTTTGATCCCTTAACGGGCCAGGTGCGCCAGAAGGTGCCGCGCTTTGTCGTGTACCCCGCAAGTCACTACGTGACTCCGAGAAACGAGATCGTGCACGCAATCGGCACGATTAAGGCGGAGCTTAAGGAGCGGCTTGCCGAACTCAGGGCGGCCGGCAAGGAAATCGAAGCGGCACGCCTGCAGCAGAGAACGCTTTTTGACCTTGAAATGCTCGATCAGGTGGGCTTTTGCAAGGGCATTGAAAACTATTCGCGGCATTTGACGGGCCTTGCGCCCGGGGAGGCGCCCCCGTGCCTTATTGACTACCTCCCCAGCGATGCCCTCATGTTTTTCGATGAAAGCCACGTGATGCTGGGGCAGTTAGGCGGCATGTACCGCGGGGACCGCTCAAGAAAAGAGACGCTTGTCAATTACGGGTTTCGTCTGCCTTCGGCCCTTGACAACCGGCCGCTTCGCTTTGACGAATTTGAGCGCAAGATGCGCCGCAGCATCTTTGTGTCGGCTACGCCCGCGGAGTGGGAACTCAAAAAGAGTTCTCAGATCGTCGAGCAGGTCGTGCGTCCCACGGGGCTTGTGGACCCCGAAGTAGAGGTGCGGCCCGCGACAACGCAGGTCGATGATGTTTTAAGCGAAATCTCCGAGCGCACGAAGGTCGGGGACCGCGTGCTGGTCACCACGCTCACCAAGCGCATGGCCGAAGAGCTCACCGAGTTTTTAAGCGAACACAACGTCAAGGTCCGGTACCTCCATTCCGACATCGATACGGTGGAGCGCGTGGAAATCATCCGCGACCTTCGTGCCGGCGTCTTTGACGTGCTTGTGGGCATTAACCTCCTGCGTGAGGGCTTGGACATTCCGGAAGTTTCGCTTGTGGCGATTCTGGACGCGGATAAAGAGGGGTTTCTGCGTTCAACGCGGTCGCTCATTCAGACCATCGGGCGCGCCGCGCGTAACGTCCACGGCAAGGCCATTTTGTACGCCGACAAGATGACTGACTCGATGAAGGAAGCCATCGGAGAGACGGAACGGCGCCGCGCCAAGCAGCAGGACTACAACAAGGAGCACGGCATTACGCCGCGGTCTGTGGTGAAGGAAGTCCGTGAAATCATCGACGGGGTTTATAAGGGTCCGGATCAGGCCAAGAAAGAATCGGCGGTTGTCTTTGCCGACGTCAATCCTGATGATGAAAAAAGCGTTGCCAAGCGCATCAAGGAAACCGAAAAGAAGATGCTTGAGTGCGCTAAAAATCTCGACTTCGAGCAGGCCGCAATGTACCGCGACCGCCTGGAGGAACTCAAAAAGCTTGTCTTCGGGTCAGCCGGCGACGGGCTCTGAGAGAAGGTTAAGGAGCTCTGCGGGGCTCTTAAGGAGAAAGTCAGATCCCCAGTCAGCCGGCTGGGTGTTGCCGGCTGTGTAGCCCCAAAGGGCGGCGGCTGCGCGGCAGCCGGCGTTGTGTGCGGCAAGTGTGTCGCGCGCATCGTCTCCGACGTACAAAACTTCGGACGGCATAACCCCCAGCGTTTTCATGGCCAAAATGAGGGAATCCGGAGCCGGTTTCATTTTCCCGACCGTGTCCCAGCCGATCACGCAGCGGGCCCCGGAGATCACCGGGTTGTTGCCGACGACAATTTTCGCAAGGCGCTCCGGTTTATTCGTGACAATGCCCCAGGCAATGCCGCGTCGGGTGAGTGCCGTGAGCATTGCCTCAACACCCGCAAAAGGGTGCGTGCCGTCATGGATATGCGCTTCGTAATGCGTGAGAAACGCGTCTGAAAGCCCTGCAAAGGGGGGATCCTCTTTACGGATTCTCAGCGCGCTCCACACAAGGCCCCGTATTCCGTGCCCGGCCCGGCCCCTTAAGGCCTCATAAATGATCTCCGGCAGCCCCAGATCACGCCTGAGGCTGTTGACGGCCGCCACAAGGTCCGGTGCGCTGTCCACGAGCGTGCCGTCCAGATCAAAAAGGACGGCTTTAAAGTGCGCGGGCATCAGGCCTTTCCTTCAGGCGTGTTGCTCTGCCCGTCAGGCACCTTGGGCTGGCGCGGCGTCAGATGCAGCGCCTGCAGAATTCTGCGTCCCGACGAGGGCTGGGCTGCGGGCGTGGCCGCAGTCGTTTTCTGTTCCGTTGCTTCCTTGGCTTTGCGGCGGTCGTTTTCGTCACAGAGGTCGTTTAATTCCTTCTGCAGCACCGCGACAATCGAGTAGCGGTTCACGAGCTCACGGGCAAACTGCAGGAACGTGAGGTAGAGCTCGCAGCCGCGCATCGAGAGGTTTTCGCGGGAAATGGACTTTAAAAGGTCCGACTGCATCGCGTCGATTTCGCTGATGATGTCGTTGGCGGAGAGGCTTACGGCTTCCAGGGAATGCTTGCCTTCGCCGGTTTGGCTCAGACGCTGCAGGTCTTTGACAAGCGCCAAAAGATTGCGCTTTGACTCACCATGGAAAACACGGTGACGGTTGGCAACGTGCTCCTTAACGGTGGTTGTCAGCCGCTGCAGGCCGCGCCCCACTTCACGCATGTTGGTGTAGGTTCTTAAGAAGCAGTAGCGCGCATCCTGATCAAGTTTGGTGTCTGCGCCGCCCGTACCCTGCGCCATACCGTAGTAGGTGCTTCTCTGCTGCGAGAGGCTGTCAAATAGCGAGGTGGCGTCCGTCTTTAAGTGCCGCAGGCCCGTTTCGTTGTCGTCAAGAAAACTCGTGACGGTGTCGCTGTAAATATCCACGGTGCGGGAAAGATACGTGCCCACCATCTTGTTTAAGGCGTCCCGCACGGAATTGCAGTCGCTGGCCTTCGGGGCCACGATCACAGTGTCGGCGCTGCTCTTACCAAAGAAGTTGGAGCGCACAAGAAGCGTGACGGCGAGAAGAATCAGAGCGCAGCACATCAGTTCCCCGCCCATCATCACGAGCATGCACATCACGCCCGCGACCGTGCAGGCTGTGAGTGCCGTCAGGAACCACCCGCTGATGACCGTTAAAACGCCAGAGATGCGGTAGACCGCCGACTCACGGTCCCAGGCGCCGTCCGCGAAGCTTGAGCCCATCGCCACCATGAAGGTGACGTAGGTCGTCGAAAGCGGGAGCTTGAGGCTCGTTGCCGAAGCAATCAGAATCGAACTTAAAACGAGGTTGATGGAGGCACGCACATAGTCAAAGGGAAGCACGGGTTCACCGCGCTTGATTGCCCGCGGCTTAAAGCGCGAGTGCAGCATCACCTGCACGGGGGCCGGAATAATCTGGCGCACAACGCGGCCGAGCGTCATCGAGCTTCTCACAATCATTCGCCCGGGCAGCGACGAACCGAACTGCTCGTGCGTGCCCGACTGGCTCGAAGAGAGGTTGATGGAGGTCTGCACCACGCGTTTGGCTTTTTTACTGAGCCAGAGCGTTGCCACCATGATGCTGCCCGAGAGTAAGAGGAAGAACGTGGGCGCGGCACTTCCCTTCTGAAGGCTTGTCATCAGGTACGTTGCGGCATCCGTGCCGTTTGCCATAAAGTCGCGCACGCTGTCTAAAGCCGCCAGAGGCACACCCACAAAGTTCACAAGGTCGTTGCCGGCAAAGGCAAAGGCAAGCGAAAACGTCCCCGACAGAATGACGATCTTGAAGATATTGAGATTAAAAAGCAGGATGAGGATCTGAAAAAGAACCGTGAGCCCGATAAAAAGCGAGAGAAGAATGGTCTGCGTGTTGGCGTTAATCCAGCTGATCCATTCGGGGCGCATGAAGCTTGAGCCCGAGGCCCCCTTAATCACCAGAAAGTAAAAGATCGCGGTGATCGCGAATCCCCCGAAAAGGCCGCCCACGCGGCGGTACATCCGCTCAAAGTGAAAGGTGAAAATAAGGCGCGCAATGTACTGCACGACCATGCCCGCGATAAAGGCGACGACCACCGAAATCAGAATGCCCGAAATAATGGTGAGCGCCTTTGCGCTGTTGATGTATTCAGCCAGGCCCGCCACTGACCCGTCGGCGGTGAGGATTTTGTAAAGCGCAGCAGCCATGGCGCTGCCCAACAGTTCAAAGACAATCGAAACCGTGGTGGAGGTGGGAAGCCCCAGGGAATTGAAGGTATCAAGCAGCAGCACGTCGCTGACCATCACGGCAAAAAAGATCACCATGATTTCCGCAAAGGTAAACATCTGCGGATGAAAAACGCCGCTTCGTGCGATTTCCATCATCCCCGAAGAGAAGGTGGCTCCGAGAAGCACACCGAGGCTTGCCACAATCATTGTGGTGCGGTAGGTGGCGATGCGGCAGCCCAGGGCTGAATTTAAGAAGTTGACGGCGTCGTTACTGACGCCCACAAAGAGGTCAAAACAGGCGAGAATCGCCAGAAAAGCCAGGATGACAAGGTAAAAGTTGTCCATCGCGAGAGCTGTGCCGCAGGCACAAATATGACGGGTCTATGATATTTTTGAGAGTCTGACGGGGTTTTGTGACAGATTTGTGACAAACCGACACATTCGGCAAATATTTCGCTGCAGGCGCGGAAAAAAGGCCTTGCCGTGTTAGTCTCGTGCCACTGCAATAACAATCGGTTGTCGGGCGGAAAGAGAAAAATGGAAGACGATTCTTACAAAGGATTTTCTATTAAGGATGCCGGTGTCAGCCGGGAAAATCTTGAAGCGGCTTTTCGCGCATTGCCGCACGAAATGACGGCTGTGGCGGTTGACTTGGCCGGAACATTTCTGAACACAATTGACCGGTTGCTTGTCGGCCGCACGCTTGAAGCGGCATATCGGGCAGATAAAGCAGCGGCTTCCCCTGCCGACGATGAGGATCTCGCCTGTTACGGCGTGCTCAATGAGGTGTTTCCGGAGAAGGACCGCCTTCTTTTTTGAAGCGGCGAAACCCGATCCGAGGGCGTCAGATTGTGGCACAGCCGGGAAGGAAAGCGGCTGGAGGCGGTTAACCTGCGCACGGCGGTTTCTGTGACTGCGCGTATTGCCATGCGTTTGCTCGGAAAACAGTTTTCTGAAGCACTTAAGGATGCCGCACCCGAAGAGATGTCTGCTGTGATTGCTTCTGTGGTGGCTGAGGCATTCGTCGCCCGCGGGTTGCCGCAAGCACAGGCCGAAGATGAAGCCGGGGATTTTTCCTCGGCCCTCAGTGTTCTTCTGACGTTTTTCGTGGCGCCGCACCTGGAGGACATGCTCGATTCGTACGGGAAAGACACGGACGAAGCAGATGAGAAAGAGAATGACGGGCGTGATGAGGATGAATGGCCGGATGATCCGGACATGCCGCAGCTTTTTGAATCAACCGCCAAAGAAATCCTGAACGGAACAAAAGAAGTCGGTTCGCGCCTGCGTCCGTATATTGTTCTGGCATTTGCAAGTCTTGTACCGCTCATGCGGCGCGCTTGGGCTGAGCGTCGGGATGACTTTGCTGAAACGCTGAAAAAAGAGGAAGACCTCCGGGACGCGGACATTGAGGTGTTGCTCAGCAACGCTCAGGAAGCCAAGGTGGTTTGTTCTGTGTTGTGGCCGGAGGCAGTCAAAAGCCTGAGAAAGGTAACGGAACGCGAATTCCTGACGCCATATTTCGACGAACTCACGGAAGCGTTCGATTCTCAGAGCAAAGAAGACGCCTGGCGCGTGCGTGAGAGTCTGTCGTACCTGCTTTTTCTCGCATCAGCGTGTTTTGGCGTGGAGCGTGAAAAAGTCGGCTGGAAGCTTCTGGAAACGGAATTTGACAGTTACGCGGAGCGTTGCATCAGCCTTCTGGGTTATCAGATCGCTGCCGCCGTGACCTGCGATGAGCTCGATGAAGATCTGCAGGACGCGTTGACGGCGGCTCTGGACGCGGATTAAGCCGGGCGCAGATATAGCTGCCAGGAAAAAACAAACGGCACCCGAAAACCGGATGCCGTTTGGCGTATCTCACTCAGACAGGAATCAGCACTTGGCAAGCGCTGCTTTTTTCGTGAGGGTCTTTCGCTTCGGACGGGCGTGAATGATGACGGGCTTTTTGGCCGTCTTTTTCATGCCGGGCTTTTTCACGGCGACCTTCTTTTTTGAAGGAGCCGGTTCAAAGGCCGGTTTCTTTTCTTCTTTTTCAACGGGCGGGCGCCAGAGAACGAGCATCTTGCCGATTGCCTGAATGCGCGCTGCGCCGAGCTTGTCGGCAAGCGCTTCGTAAATGGCGGTGCGCTCCTCACGGTCGTCGCCCGGAACGTGAATCTTCACGAGCCCCGCATCGTCAAGCGCGCGGCTTACTTCCTTTTCGACGGCTTCGGTAAGTCCGTTTGCGCCCAAAAGAACGCGGGCTTTGAGGTGATGCGCCTGTCCGCGCAGTTCGAGACGCTTGTCGCGCTCTAAAATGAGTTCGGCCATAATAAAAAGCTTTCTCCTAAGAAAAAGACAATCTTTTTTGTCCCGCTATTGTAATTGGTCTATGCCCAAATCACTGAAAAAACTCCGCTCCAACCGTGCCTGGATCGAGCGTCACATCAACGATCCCTTCGTCAAAATGAGCCGTGCGCAGGGGTATCGTGCGCGTTCGGCTTTCAAGTTGCTGGAAATTGACGAAAAGGAAAAGATCTTTCACCCGGGAATGACCGTGGTGGATTTAGGCGCCGCTCCGGGCAGTTGGTCTCAGATTGCAAGAAAGCGCCTCACAAACCCTGACGGCACCTTCTGCGGCCGCGTGATTGCGATGGATATTCTCCCGATGGAGCCCATTGAGGGCGTGGATTTTCTGCAGGGCGACTTCAGGGAGCAGGAAGTGGCGGACGCCCTGGATGCGCTTTTGGAGGGCGGCAAGGCCGATGTGGTGATCAGCGACATGGCTCCGAACCTTTCGGGCGTAGCGATGGTCGACGCGGGCGCGAGCCTTCTTTTAAATGAACTTGCGCTTGAATTTGCCGAAAAGAACCTCAAACCCGAAGGGGTCTTTGTAACGAAGGTTTTTCAGGGCTCGGGCTACTCGCAGTTTGTGGAAAGCTGCAAGCGCGTCTTTAAGACGGTGAAGCAGCGCAAACCCGAGGCAAGCCGCGATACGAGTCCGGAAATGTATGTGGTGGGGCGGGGACTTAAACCCGCAAAGAAGAACGCTTAACGACCGGATACAAAAAAGCTTGGAAATTCGCGGCTTTGGACGACAAAACGCCCGATTTCGTTTAGGCTACGTGCAAAATGAAGCCGTCTGTGCGCCTTGAGCGCTCCCGGTGACGGCAAAAATACCGACGACTGAGAGGACAATTTTGGACAACAGGATGCTGGGGCGCATCGCGATCTGGGTGCTGATCGCCTTTGTGCTCTTTACCGTGTTTCGGCAGTTTGACGGCGAACGTGCGGTTCCGGCGGCCGAACAGACGAGTTACACGCAGTTTATGGCTGACGCCAAGGCAGGCCGCATCAGCCGCGTGGACGTGCAGGGCAGAAAGCTCACCGTGACGCCCACCGACGGGCCCGCTTATTCGATCACCAGTCCGGGCGATCTCTGGATGGTGGACGATCTGCGTAAAAACGGCGTGCAGGTTTACGGTAAGGCCGAAGAGGAACCGTCTTTCCTGCAGACGCTTTTTGTAAGCTGGTTCCCGATGCTGCTTTTGATCGGCGTATGGATTTTCTTCATGCGTCAGATGCAGGGCGGCAAGGGCGGCGCCTTCTCCTTCGGTAAGAGTAAGGCAAGAATGCTTGACGACACCGCCAACAAGGTGCGGTTTAACGACGTCGCCGGGTGCGATGAAGCGAAGCAAGACGTCCAGGAAGTCGTGGACTTTCTCAAGGACCCTTCGAAGTACCAGAGGCTCGGGGGCCATATTCCGCGCGGCATTTTGCTCGTCGGACCTCCCGGGACCGGTAAGACGCTTCTTGCGAAAGCCATCGCCGGTGAAGCGGGGGTGCCCTTTTTCTCGATTTCAGGCTCTGACTTCGTGGAAATGTTTGTGGGTGTGGGTGCCGCGCGTGTGCGCGACATGTTTGAAAACGCCAAGAAAAACGCGCCCTGCATCATCTTCATCGACGAAATCGATGCCGTGGGCCGTCAGCGTGGCGCAGGCTTGGGCGGCGGCAACGACGAACGCGAGCAGACGTTAAACCAGATGCTCGTAGAGATGGACGGCTTTGAAACCGGCACCAACATCATCGTGATCGCGGCAACAAACCGCCCTGACGTGCTGGATCCGGCGCTCCTTCGCCCGGGCCGCTTTGACCGCCAGGTCGTGGTGCCGCTGCCCGACATTCGCGGGCGTGAGCAGATCCTCAACGTTCACATGAAAAAGATCCCTGTGGCGCAGGACGTGCGCGCTGACATTCTCGCGCGAGGCACACCGGGCTTTTCAGGCGCCGATCTCGCAAACCTCGTGAACGAAGCTGCGCTTTTTGCCGCACGCCGTAACGGCCGTGTGGTCGATATGAACGACTTTGAGCTTGCCAAAGACAAGATCATGATGGGCGCGGAACGTAAGTCCATGGTGATGACCGAGGACGAAAAGCGCAACACCGCCTATCACGAATCCGGTCATGCGCTCGTAGCCAAACTCATGCCCAAGTCCGATCCCGTGCATAAGGTGACGATCATCCCGCGCGGCAGAGCCCTGGGCGTGACGATGCAGCTTCCGGAAGAAGATCACTACGCCTACGACAAACAGTACCTTTTGACGCGCATCGCGATTTTGTTCGGCGGCCGCATCGCCGAAGAAGTCTTCATGCATCAGATGACCACGGGCGCAAGCAACGACTTTGAACGTGCCACCCAGATGGCGCGCGACATGGTGACGCGCTACGGTATGAGCGACAGCATGGGCGTGATGGTGTACGCCGAAAACGAAGGGGATCCCTTCCTGGGGCGGTCTCTGACGCGCACAAGCCACATCTCTGAGGAAACCATGCGTGCGGTCGATAACGAGATCCGCCGCATCCTCGAAGAGCAGTACACAACCGCGCGTAAACTCATTGAAGACAACGCCGACAAGGTTGAAGCCATGGCGCAGGCGCTTCTCAAATGGGAGACGATTGACGCCGATCAGATCGACGACATCATGGCAGGCAAGCCCCCGCGTGAACCGAAGGTTTCGCAGCCCGCCGGGGCCGCGCAGCCGGCGGCTCCCGTTGCGGTTGCAGCTGCTGCGTCCGCGCAGGATAACGGCTCACAGCCGCCTGCGGCGTAAGAAGGATGTGAAGACGGGGCCCGCAGGCCCCGGCAAAAGGACGGAGTGCCGTGCGCTTTCCGTCCTTTTTCCGTGAAAGGACAAGAGAAAATGCAAAATTCAAAAGCAGCGGTTGCCTGGAAACTCAGAACCCGCACGCTCGATCTGACCCGCCCCCGCATCATGGGGATTGTGAACGTGACGCCCGACTCCTTTTCTGACGGCGGAGAACACGCCACAACCGAGTCGGCCGTTGCCTGGGGCAGAAAACTTGCCGCTGACGGCGCCGACATCATCGACGTCGGGGGCGAATCCACGCGCCCGGGCGCGGCGGATGTCTCGCTTGAAGAAGAGCTCGCCCGTGTGATTCCGGTGGTAAAGACGCTGGCCCGAGAGGGACTTATTGTGTCGGTGGACACAAGTAAACCCGAAGTGATGCGGGAAGCTGCGGCCGCAGGCGCCGAGATTTTGAACGACATCCGGGGTTTTCGTGAGGCGGGGGCGCCTCAGGCTGCCGCCCAAAGCGGCTGCGGCCTCATTGTGATGCACATGCAGGGGACGCCCCGCACCATGCAGAAGGCCCCGTCCTACACGGACCTGATCGGCGAAGTCACCGACTTTCTGCTCTCGCAGGAAAAGGTGCTGCTTGCCGCCGGCGCAGACCCCGCGGCGGTCATGTTTGATCCGGGCTTTGGTTTCGGGAAAAACGTGGAGCAGAACTTTGAGCTTCTTGCGGCAACGGCGCATTTCGTGGAACTCGGCAGGCCCTTTTTGATGGCGCTTTCCCGTAAGTCGTCCCTGGGGGCCGTCACGGGCGTAGCCAAGGCTGGCGACCGTATTGTGAGTTCGGTTGCCGGGGCCCTGATTGCCGTTGAGCGCGGCGCGCAGCTGGTGCGTGTGCACGACGTGAGGGAAACGAAGGAAGCTTTTGACGTTTTGGCGGCCGTGCGTGCGGCAGAGGTGCGTCTTAAGGATTAATATCTAGAGGTTTGAATCCGCCAAAAGAGAAAGAACAACATGACGCGACGCTACTTCGGCACGGACGGTGTAAGAGCCACGGTGGGAACTTTTCCCATGACGCCGGACTTTGTGATGCTTCTGGGGCAGGCCTCAGGCCGCGTGATCCGCAGGGAAAATGCCGGACGCAAAACGACGGTTTTAATCGGCAAGGACACCCGGGTGTCGGGCTACATGCTGGAAGCCGCGCTGCAGGCGGGGTTTTCGTCTGCCGGCGTGGATACGGTTCTCTCCGGGCCCATTCCGACGCCCGCAGTTGCCTATCTCACGCGGGCTCTGAGACTTGAAGCCGGCGTTGCGATCAGCGCAAGCCACAATCCGTACTGCGACAACGGCATCAAGTTTTTCTCCGCTGCCGGCACAAAACTTCCGGACGCCGTGGAGCTTGCCGTTGAAGCCGAAATCGACAAAGGCTTTCACTGTGAGGCAAGCGACAATCTCGGCAAAGCCCGAAGGCTCGATGATGCGGCCGGCCGCTACGTTGAATTTTGTAAAAGCACGTTCCCCGCGGGGCTCGATCTTAAGGGGATGAAGCTTTATCTCGACTGCGCCAACGGCGCTTCCTACCACGTCGCTCCCGCCGTTTTTCATGAGTTGGGCGCTGATGTGACGGCGGACGCCGTCAGTCCCAACGGCTTTAACATCAACGAGGGTGTGGGTGCGACGCACACGGATACCCTGGCCGAGCGCACCGCCAAGGCGGGCTGCGCCTACGGCCTTGCCTTTGACGGGGACGCCGACCGCCTCATTATGGCTGACGCCGCAGGCCACCTTTATAACGGTGATGAGCTTCTTTACGCCATCGTCTGCGACCGGGGCCGAAAGGGCCGTGTTGACGGTGTCTGCGGCACGCTCATGACAAACTACGCTTTGGAAAAGCGCTTCGGCGAAATGAAGCTTCCCTTCGTGCGCGCCAAGGTGGGCGACCGCTACGTGATGGAAGAACTCACCAAGCGCGGCTGGCTTTTCGGGGGCGAATCCTCCGGGCACATCATTGCGCTTGACAGGCAGAGTACCGGCGACGGCATCGTGAGCGCGCTTCAGGTTTTGGCTGCCGTCAGAGACACCGGTAAGACGCTTGCTGAACTTTTGGCGGGGCTTGAACTCATGCCCCAGGTTCTCATCAATAAGCGTATTGAAAAGGGCTATGACTGGAAGGGTAATGCCGCGTTTGTTGCGGCGGTTGCTGAGGCAGAGAAAACGCTCGCGGGGCGCGGGCGCGTGCTGATCCGCCTCTCAGGCACGGAACCTCTGCTCCGGATCATGGTGGAGACGGGGGATAAGGCCGAGGCGCAGACGCTTGCGCAGGGCCTTGCCGATGCGCTCAGAGTCTGAGGCTTCCTGAAAAAAACACAAACGGGCGGATTTTCTGAAAGAAACGGCCCGTTTTTCTTTCGGGCTTTTGCCTTTCGCCGTGGTTGAGGCCGCAATTAACGGTTAAAATTCATCGTTTTCGCGGACGGCGCTTCGCTTTTTGCCGGGGCAGCATTGGTTGAAAAACAAACCGCCCGTACCGCACAGGTTTTCGGTCGCCCTTAAACGGGCGGCTTCCGCTTTTTTAAGCGCGAATTTATTGCGAGTACTATGAAACCCAGTACCTATATGACGGCCGCCGACATTCGTCAGGCGTACCTCAAGTTTTTCGAGAGCAAGGGCCACACGATTGTGAAGTCAAGCCCGGTCGTTCCCAAGGACGATCCGACGCTGCTCTTTACCAATGCCGGTATGAACCAGTTCAAGGCCAACTTCCTGGGCCTTGATAAGTCGCTGCACCGCGCAACGACCTCTCAGAAGTGCATCCGCGCCGGCGGCAAGCACAACGACCTTGATAACGTCGGCTACACGGCGCGTCATCACACGTTCTTTGAAATGCTCGGAAACTTCAGTTTCGGCGATTATTTCAAGCACGATGCGATTCACTGGGCCTGGGAACTCTTAACGACCGTTTATAAGCTGCCGCCGGAACGCCTCTGGGTCACCGTCTATTTTGAGGACGATGAGGCCTACAACATCTGGTTGAACGAAATCCACGTGCCGGCCGAGCGCATCATCCGCATCGGCGACAACAAGGGCGCGCGCTACATGTCGGACAACTTCTGGATGATGGGCGACACCGGTCCCTGCGGTCCGTGCTCGGAAATCTTCTATGACCGCGGTCCGTCCGTGCAGGGCGGCCCTCCGGGGAGCCCGGATGAAGACGGCGACCGTTACATGGAAATCTGGAACCTCGTCTTCACGCAGTTTAACCGTGACACGACCGGCAAACTCAACCGCCTGCCGCACCCCAACATCGATACGGGGATGGGGCTTGAGCGTATTGCTTCCGTGCTGCAGGACGTGCCGACCAACTACGACATCGACCTCTTCCAGAACATCATGGCCGCCGCGAAAAATGCCGTGGAAGAAGCCGGAGCGCAAAACGTGGATCCGCAGTCGCCCTCGCTTAAGGTGATTGCCGACCATATCCGCTGCTGCAGCTTCGCCGTTGCTGACGGCGTCAAGCCCGGTAACGAAGGCCGCGCATACGTGCTGCGCCGCATCTGCCGCCGCGCCATCCGCCACGGCTACAAGCTCGGCGCCCGCGGGCTTTTCTTCTATAAGCTCGTTGGTTCCGTCGCGCAGGAAATGGGTGACACCTATCCTGAAGTGAAGGATCCGCGCATTGCCGAAGTCATTAAGAGCGAGGAAGAACGGTTCCTGCAGACGTTAAGCAACGGCATGGAAATTCTCGAAGCCGCCATTGCCGAAACCAAGGACGGCGTGCTTGACGGCAATGTCGCCTTTAAGCTGCACGACACCTACGGCTTCCCGGTTGACCTCACCGCCGACGTCTGCCGCGAACGCGGTCTTAAGGTTGACGTCGAAGCCTTTGATAAGGCAATGGACGAACAAAAGTCCAAGGCCCGCGCTGCCGGTAAGTTTAAGGTTGCGGCCGGAGTCCTTTACACCGGTGAAAACAATACGTTTGAGGGTTACAAGACCCTGGACGAACCGCAGGCCAAGGTCCTTGCGCTTTACCGTAACGGTGCGCAGGTTGAAGAAGCGGCTGCAGGCGACGACGTGATTGTGGTGCTTGACAAGACGCCCTTTTACGCTGAGATGGGCGGCCAGGTCGGTGACGTCGGTATCCTTGAAAACGGCACGACGCTGCTGCAGGTCACGGACACCTTCCGCATCAAGGAAAGTGTCTTCGGGCATGCCGCGCACATCAAGGAAGGAAGCCTTAAGGCCGGTGACGTGCTTGACGCGCAGGTCGATCAGGCAACGCGCGCAGCCGTCGCGCGCAACCACTCCGTGACGCACATCATGCATAAGGCGCTTCGTGAAGTGCTCGGCGCCCACGTCGCGCAGAAGGGGAGCCTTGTGAACAGCAAGGTCACCCGCTTTGACTTCACGCACGACAAGCCCATGACGACCGAACAGATCGCTGAAGTCGAAGACATCGTCAACACCGAGATTCTTGCCAATACCCCGGTGCTTGCGCGTGAAATGTCGATTGAAGAAGCAAAGAAGGCCGGTGCCGTCATGCTTTTCGGTGAAAAGTACGGCGCCACGGTCCGTGTGCTTGATATCGGTACGTCGCGGGAACTCTGTGGCGGCACGCACGTTGCACGCACCGGCGACATCGGGTGCTTCAAGATTGTGTCGGAAGCCGGCATCAGCGCAGGCGTGCGCCGCGTGGAAGCCGTGACCGGCATGAATGCCCTGAAACTCATGCAGCACAATGCCGCGTTGCTTACCGAAAGCGCCGCACGCTTTAAGACGCCTGCGGAAGAATTGCCCGGTAAGATCGACCGCCTGATCGCCGACGCCCACGAACTTGAAAAGGAACTGACGGCCGCCAAGGATAAGCTCGCGGCCGCGCAGGGCGCCAATGTGGTTGCAAAGGCCGAAGACGTCGCCGGTGTCAAGGTTCTCGTTGCCGTGCTTGAAGGCATGGACGCCAAGAGCCTCAGAACCACGATGGATGATCTCAAAAACAAGCTCGGCAGTGCCGTGATTCTTCTTGCGGTCGCAGGCGACAAGATCCAGTTCTGCGCCGGTGTCACCAAAGACCTCACGGGCCGCATCAAGGCCGGAGAACTTGTCAACGCCGCGGCGGCCGTCGCGGGCGGCAAGGGCGGCGGCAAGCCCGATATGGCGATGGCCGGCGCCGCTGACGTCGCCAAACTGGCCGACGCCATGAAGGCAGCCCGCACGTTTATCGGCGAAAAGCTCGCCTGAGCGTGATGGAGGCCGAAGTGCTTGACCTGCGGGGGATGGCCTGTCCCCTGCCGGTTTTAAGAACCAAAAAGGCGCTTGCGAAAAAAGCGGCCGGGGACGTCGTGGAAGTTCTCACCGATGATCCCCACGCCGTGCCGGATATCCGGCTTTTCTGTGAGCAAAGCGGCCATATTCTGGTCGCGCAGGAGATGCAGGCTGACGGCAAAACCACAAAGCACGTGGTGAAGCACCGTCCGTAACGGTTTTCTGCGGCATGAGGCCCGGTCCAGCAATTCTTTGCTTCGGCCGGGCTTTTTTTTCGTCCCGTTTCTGCGGCTTAAGGGTAAGTCCCAGTCCGGAAAATGCCGTCTTTACGGGAAATTTTTGACTAAGGTGCTTTACCTAGGCAAAACACAGTGCTACCATCCGTCGCCTTTTAAGAAAACCGTGTCGGGCGGCGGCTTTCATCCGGAGTCGGAAGCCGCAGAAAATGCAGGTAATTTTCACGCTCACCTGATTTCTTAAGGCGGGGTTTCCACGGTCTGCGCCGGCGGCGCGGGAAGCGGGGCCTTAAGGACGGCGCTTTCACTAACGACTCCCTCCTTCATCAAAGAAAGCGGCCGCATCAGCAGAAAAAGAATGCACGGGTGAAAGGCGGGCGTTCGGAAACTGTGTTTTTTGTCATGCTGACGGGTGTTTTACTGGGCATCGCAAGCGGTGCTCTCTGGGGCTTAATCTACATCGCCCCTTTGGTCGTGCCGGACTATAACCCGGTACTGGTGGCGCTTTCGCGCTTTATCGCGTTCGGTCTTATTTCGTTGCCGTTTCTTTATGTCTACCGGCGGGAATTAAAGCGCTTTACCCGCACCGACGTCTGGCAGTCTTTTAAGCTTCCACTTTTCGGCAACGTTCTTTTTTACTGCCTTCTTACCGTCTGCATTCGTCTCGCGGGAGCGCCGCTTGCAGGCATGTTTATGGCCGTGATTCCGGTACTTGTTGCGATCGGTTCGAATTTCCGCAATGCCGGCAGTGACGCGGCACTGCCCTGGGCAAAGATTCTGCCGCCGCTTTGCATCATCTTCGTGGGCCTCGTGATTGCCAACTATTCCGAATTTGAACGCGCCGTGACCGCCAGCGCCCAAGGCGGCACCGAATACTGGGTGGGTGTCGGTTTCGGTATCGCTGCCGTCATCTCCTGGACCTGGTTTTCCATCATGAATGCCGAGTGGCTCTTAAAGCACACGCGGCTTTCAACGGGGGCGTGGACGGCACTGCAGGGCGTGACCGTGTTGCCCCTGGTGATGGTGCTCTTTGGGATCGCTGCCTGGCCCATGGGCTTTATGGACACGACGGTGTCCGTCTGGGGGCCCGCACCCTGGACCTTCTTTGCCACGGCTTTTGTGATCGGCCTTTTCTGCTCATGGATAGCGATGATCTGCTGGAACAGCATGAGTAAGCGGCTGCCTGCGGGACTCGGAGGCCAGTTCATCGTCTTTGAGTCTGTGTTTGCCGTGATTTATGCGCTCATCTGGCGCGGGGAACTTCCGACACTTTCGATGGTCGTGGGTTTTGCGATTCTGATGTTCGGTGTTTTGGGGTCGCTTCAGGTCTTTCAGTCAACGATTAAGGTCGTGCATGACGCGGAGGATGAGCCGCATGAGGCCCGTCGGGGTGCCGCCAACCGCGACCGCATTGCTGCCGACGGCACAAACGGTATTTAATCCGACAGATCGGGCCGGCTGCCGGTTTTTGTGACGGCGGGCTTTTGATCCGTTGTCTTTTTGGGTTCGTCCCCGTCATGGTAGCGGATGATGTTCCAGCCTTTGTACCAGCAGAGCATCCGCACGGCCACAATCAGAAGGCTCGACAAAATGAGGGAAAACGCATCGTCTGCGCCGAAGTACACCAAAGCGATATAAATCCAGCAGCCCAGAAACGCTGCGGAAGCGTAGGGCTGTTTGTCAGAGAGCACCATCGGCATCTGGTTTAAAAAGACGTCGCGGATCATGCCGCCGAAAGCACCCGTACACACGCCAAGGATGGCGGCGGGCAGGGGTGGGAGCCCCGCCTGCAGCGATAACGCCGTGCCGCCCGCGGAGAAAAATCCCAGGCCCACGGCGTCCGACCAGATAAAGACGGAATAGGGGAGGAACTCCCTGAAGTGCTTTAAAAGGGAGGGGGCAAAGGCCGCGATAAAAATCGTGAGCCACACGTACCCGCTGTGCGCGACCCAGAAAAACGGCCGGTTGTCAATGATGATGTCGCGCACCAGCCCCCCGCCGAAAGCGGTCGTGAAGGCCATCACAAAAACGCCCACCGGATCGAGCTTTTTACCGTCAGCGGCCAAAATACCCGCAAAGGCAAAGGCGGCGATGCCGATGATGTCGGTGAGCGAGAGAATTCCAGACTGCATGGTGTTTCCTCCGGTGCGCCTGCTGCACAAAGGAAAATCGACCCGGACGGGACAGACAACGCTTCTTCGTCGACTTTCTTTGGCTATTTTAGAGAACGGACGCGCACGCCCGTCAGAATTACCGCGAAAAAAAGCGCTGACGGAAAGCCTGAAAGTTCCGTCAGCGCGAACATATAAACCCCAAGAAACATGTTTCGGACTGCAGGAGAAACAATCCTGAAACGCAAGGCCTTGGTGACCAACGTCGACCCCGTTGACGTTGTTTGCGGTGTCACCGCCTGTGTTTCCCAGTTGCCGACAATATACCAATAATGGGAATCATTCGCAACTAGACTTTCGAACTAGGCGCAAAGGACGAAAAAAAGCGGTAACGGGAGCCTGAAAATCCCGTTACCGCGTCAGAAGAACCCCAAGAAACATCGTCCAGACTGCAGGAGAAACAGATCTGAAACGTGGTTGCCGGCGACCGGTACCGACCCCAAAGGTACCGTTTGCGGTGTCGCCGCGCTTTGTTTCCCAGTTGGTGAAACTATACAGTAAATGAGAATCATTCGCAATCAGGTTGGTATTGTTTTGGCATGTATGTTTGTTTCCAAATGTTTCTGTTATGGTAAAACCTTAGAAAAAACAGAGGAAAAGCCGCACGAAATCTCTAAAATGGCGCCTTTCTTTTATTTGGCCGGTAAAGCCATCATGGCATTTCAACTGCATCCAGACTATCTGGTCGGTCAGCATCTGTCCGACTACGACTTCAATCTTCCCGAAGAACTCATTGCCCAGTATCCGCTTGCAGACCGCACGGCCTCGCGCCTGTTGCACGTTACGGACAGCGTGATTGAGGATCTTCACTTCACCGACGTCAAAAAGCTTCTGCGCCCGGGCGACCTTCTGGTGATGAACGACACCAAGGTGATTAAGGCGCGCCTGCGCGGTCACAAAGACACCGGAGGCGCCGTTGAATTCATGATCGAGCGCGTCACCGGAGAAAAGACGGCTTTAAGTATGCTCAGAGCCAGCAAAACGCCCAAAACCGGAAGCCGCCTTTTTGCGGTCAACGATAAGGGTGAAGAAGCGGGCGCGACCGTCACGGGCCGTCAGGGGGAATTCTTTCTCCTTGAATTTGATGAGCCGGTGCTCGCTGTGCTTGACGCTTTCGGCAAAGTGCCGTTGCCGCCTTACATCGAACGTGAAGCCAAGGCCGAAGACGCCGGGCGCTATCAGACGGTCTACGCCAAGTGCCCGGGAGCGGTGGCGGCACCGACCGCGGGCCTGCACTTTACGAAGGAACTCCTGGCAGAACTTAAGGACAAAGGCGTTGACGAAGCCTTTGTGACGCTGCACGTGGGCGCGGGGACCTTTCAGCCCGTGCGTGAGGAAAACCTCGAAGAGCACACGATGCATTCCGAGTGGCTCACCGTAAGCGAAGAGACCGCCGAAAAAGTAAACCGCGCCAAGCGTGAGGGGCGGCGTGTGATTGCGGTGGGCTCAACGAGCCTTAGAGCGCTCGAAAGCGCTGCCGTTGCGCCGGGCGTCATCCGCGCGGGCGCCATGGACACGAAACTTTTTATTGCGCCGGGTTATAAGTTTGACGTGATCAACGTGATGATCACGAACTTTCACCTTCCCAAGTCCACGCTCGTGATGCTGGTTTCGGCTATCGTCGGCCGCGACCGGGTGATGCAAGCCTACCGCCACGCCGTGGACAACAAATACCGCTTTTTCAGTTACGGCGACGCCTGCTTTTTTGAGCTCCCGGAAAAAGACCGGGCTCGGCCGGACAACACCGCCAAGGAGTAAATACCGTGAGTCTTTCCTTTGAAGTTTTAAAAACCGAGGGTAAGGCCCGCCGCGGCCGCATGACGCTGAACCACGGGGTGGTTCAGACACCGATTTTCATGCCGGTGGGCACCTACGGAACCGTAAAGGCCATGGCTCCGAACGAACTCGAAGAGATGGGGAGCCAGATTATTCTCGGAAACACCTTCCACCTCTGGCTTCGTCCCGGCCTGGAAGTTATTGAAAAGCACGCGGGTCTGCACCGCTTCATGAACTGGAATAAGCCGATTTTGACCGACTCGGGCGGCTTTCAGGTCTTTAGCCTCGGGGCACTCAGGAAAATCAGCGAAGAGGGCGTACGCTTTGCTTCGCCCATTAACGGCGACCGGCTCTTTTTGACGCCTGAAGTTTCCATGCAGATTCAGAAGACCCTCAATTCTGATATCTCCATGGTCTTTGACGAATGCACGCCCTACATGATCGGCGACAGGCCCGCAACCAAAGAAGAAGCCGCCAAATCCATGCGTCTGTCGCTCAGATGGGCCAAACGCAGCCGCGAGGAATTTGACCGCCTGGAAAATCCCAATGCGCTTTTCGGGATCGTGCAGGGCGGGATGTTTCCGGAACTCAGACGTGAGTCACTGGCCGGGCTCAAAGACATCGGCTTTCACGGCTATGCCGTCGGGGGCCTCTCCGTGGGTGAACCCAAGGAAGAGATGCTTCACATCATGGATGAAGTCGTCCACGAGATGCCCGAAGACAAGCCCCGTTATCTGATGGGCGTGGGAACGCCCGAAGACCTCGTGGAAGGGGTGGCGCGCGGCATTGATATGTTTGACTGCGTGATGCCTACCCGTAACGCCCGCAACGGCTGGCTCTTTACCCGTTACGGCGACGTGAAAATCCGCAATGCCAAATACAAAGACGACATGCGGCCGCTCGATGAAAGCTGCAGCTGCTACTGCTGCCGGGGCTTTACACGCGCCTATCTACACCATCTGCAGAAGGTGAACGAAATCCTCGGCGCGCGTCTGAATTCCATCCATAACCTCACGTTTTACGTGCATCTGATGGAAGAAATCCGGCAGGCTTTGGATGAGGGGCGCTTTGGCGCCTGGCGCGAGCAGTTCTACCGCGACAGAGCCCGCGGCGTGGACTAAAGAGGCCCGCGCACAAAAAAGCCGGCAGAAACCCAAAACGGTTTCGCCGGCTTTTTTGCGCTTGCTGCCAGAGGTATCAGCAGTTGCGGCTGCGGCGGTCGCGCACGGCGCGCGCAAGCTTCTCAAGCAGCTTCACGGTGTCATCCCACCCGAGGCACGCGTCCGTCACCGACTGACCGTAGGTGAGGGGCTTATCAGGCGTAATGTCCTGACGGCCTTCGACGAGGTTGGATTCAATCATGACGCCGATGATGGCACCGGAGCCGTCGGCAACCTGCGCACAGATGTCGTCCACCACCAGAATCTGGTTGCGGCAGATCTTTTTGGAGTTGGAGTGCGAGGCGTCGATCATCACCATTTCGCGGTGACCGGCGGCCTTCAAAAGCTCACAGGCGGCTTTGACGGACTCTGCGTCGTAGTTGGGTTCCTTGCCGCCGCGCAAAATGATGTGGCAGTCTTCATTGCCGGTTGTGGTGACAATGGCGGAGATGCCGCCCTTGGTAACGGAAAGGAAGGAGTGCGGGTGTTCGGCCGCGCCGATGGCGTCCACGGCGATCTTCACGGCACCGTTGGTGGCGTTTTTAAAGCCCACGGGGCAGGAAAGGCCGCTTGCGAGCTCCCGGTGCACCTGGCTTTCCGTGGTGCGCGCGCCGATGGCGCCCCAGCTCACAAGGTCCGCAATGTACTGCGGCGTGATCATGTCGAGGTACTCAACCCCCGTGGGCAGTCCCATGTTGTTGATGTCAAGAATGAGCTCACGGGCAATTCGCAGGCCGTGGTTGATGCGGCAGGAGCCGTCCATGTCGGGGTCGTTGATGAGCCCCTTCCAGCCCACCGTCGTGCGCGGCTTTTCAAAGTACACACGCATGATGATCTCAAGTTCCCCCTGCAGCTTACGGCGCACTTCCGCGAGTTTCTCGGCGTACTCGCGCGCGGCCTTGGGGTCATGAATGGAGCAGGGTCCCACCACAACAATCAATCGGTCGTCGTTACCGTGCAGGATGTCGTGCGCGGCAAGACGCGCGCGGTGCACGGTGTCGGCAGCGACTTCTTCGCAGGGAAATTCCCGGATGAGGTGTGCCGGAGGCGTAAGTTCCCGGATCTCTTTGATGCGGAGGTCATCGGTTGTGTAGCGCATGTTTCAGTCCTTTCTTTCGGTGTCGGTTAAAAAATCGTTTTGCCAAACACCGCCGGGTTCTTTTCGCCCGGCCTGAGAAACAAAAACCGCCGGGTCTTGATGGCCAGGCGGTCGGGGTTCTTTCGAAGTCGTGCTTAAAAACTCGTGCGCGCTCTCACTCCTTCCGCCGGTGTGCAGAAAAAGTAAAAGTAATAAAAAAATCGGGCGGCGCGGTTAAGCATCGTTTCTTCCAAAATTTCGTTCATGCACCCTGAAAAAACATGACTTTTTCAGGCGGCAACGGGCTTTACTTTACTGCGAAGTCTGAATTTGTGCAAAGCCGTTCTTTTGCTTAAGGGATTTTATGTATCGCGGACTTTGCGGGAAGATATCCTGGCGAAAGCATCTTCTTGTCAATGAGCCGCTCTAGAATCACCCCATCCTTTGTCTTGGTCCGCCGAGGCGGGCTAATTGCGAGAAGACATTTCCGCCATGCCGATTCTGACTCCCGACTACAAAGCGCCCAAGTGGCTTCCGGGCGCGCATCTGCAGACCGTGATACCTGCGCGGTTTTTCCCGCGCCCTGAGATTCACTACCGCCGTGAGCTCATTGATATGCCCGACGGCGACTTTATGATCTTTGACTGGGCAACGCCCGAACCCTCAGACCTGACGGCACCTCTTCTCGTGCATTTCCACGGGCTTGAAGGATCTTCGGAAAGCCACTACGCGGAGGCCCTCATGCGCTACGCCGCGGACAAGGGCTGGAGAGGTGTGGTTGCGCATTTCCGCTGCTGCGGAGGGCTCCCGAACCGCCTGCCGCGCGCTTATTTTGCCGGTGATACCGCTGACAACAGCTGGGCTTTAAAGACGGTGGCCGCGCGCTACCCGGAGGCGCCCTTGTATGCCGTGGGGGTGAGTCTGGGCGGAAACCAGCTTTCAAAGTGTCTTGGGGATTTGGGCAGCGACGCTTCGTTTCTGACGGCCGCGGTGAGCGTCGGCGCACCTGTGGATCTGGTGGCAGGTAGCGAAATAGTGTCGCTTGGCGCCAATAAACTCTACGCCGAGATGTTTTTGTCAACGCTCAAGGAAAAGGTTCTGGAAAAAGCGCGGCGCTTTCCGGACCTTATTGACGAAAACGTGGTGAAAAACTGCTCGACGCTTTACGACTTCGATTCGATTTACACGGCGCCCATTCACGGTTTTAAAAGCGCGATGGACTACTGGACGCGCTGTTCGGCCAAGCCGGTTTTAGCGGGTGTGAAGGTGCCGCTTCTGATGCTTAACGCCAAAAATGATCCGTTTCTGCCGGTGTGGGCTCTGCCCGGGGAAAAGGATGTATCGTCCGACGTGTATCTGGAGCAGCCCGAAGAGGGTGGGCACATTGGTTTCCCGAGAGGTAACCCCCCGGGCGACCTCTTTTATCTGCCCGAACACATCTTTACCTTTTTCTCGGGCTTTACCCCGCACGCCAATAACGTGGGCGTAACGGAGGTCAAGCCCAAACCGGAAGGGACATTGACGCGTCTTGCCGGTAAATGGTTCCGCAAAGGTTGATCCGCATCAAAATCTTCTGAAAGTCGGCGTGGCACTTTGTGCAACAGAGGGGACTTACCCAAGGGGTTGTGCCGATGCACGCGGATATAATGAAAAAAATGCGCCCGTGAGGTACCCTCAAAGAGGTATCCGGGCCGTCACAATTCCCGATGAGGAGGGGAACATAATGAAGAAACTCGTAATTGCTTCCATGCTTGCCGCAGCCTTCGGTGCGGCTCAGGCTGCTCAGCACGCCGACGTCGTCGTGATCGGTGCGGGCGGTGCCGGTATGGCGGCTGCCGTTACGGCGCACGATCTGGGAGCCAAGGTGATCGTTCTTGAAAAGATGCCGTTTGTCGGCGGCAACACGGTCCGCGCCACGGGCGGCATCAATGCGGCTGAAACCCCGCAGCAGGCCAAGCTCGGCATCAAGGACAGCATCGAACAGATGTACAAGGACACGATGAAGGGTGGTCACAACAAGAACAACCCCGAACTCGTCAAGGTTCTCGCTCAGAATTCCAACGCCGCTGTGCAGTGGTTGATTAAGCTCGGCGGTGACTTCAACGACGTGGGCTTCATGGGCGGCGCTACCAACAAGCGCTGCCACCGTCCCACGGGTGGCGCAGCTGTCGGCCCCGAAGTCGTGAAGACTCTCGATAACGCTGTTCAGGCCCGTAAGATCGATCTGAGAACCGAAAGCCAGGTTGTCGACCTCATCCAGAACAAGAAGGGTGCAGTGGTCGGCGTCAAGGTGAAGAACCTTGAAAACGGCAAGGTCTACACGATTAACACCAAGGCCGTGGTGAACGCCGCCGGCGGCTTCGGTGCCAACAATGCCCTCGTTTCCAAGATCGTTCCGCGTCTGAAGGGCTTTGCCACCACGAACCATCCGGGTGCCACGGGCGACGGCCTGCTTCTGTCCGAAAAGATCGGTGCAGCCTTCGTGGATCTGCCTGAAATTCAGACCCACCCGACTTTTAACGAACAGTCCGGCATCATGGTCACGGAAGCTGTCCGCGGTAACGGTGCTGTGCTCATCAACATGAACGGCAAGCGCTTCTACGACGAACTGAGCACCCGTGACAAGGTCTCGGCCGCCATTCTGAAGCAGCCCACTAGCCACGCCTACCTCTTCTTTGATGAATCCGTCCGTAAGAGCCTCAAGGCCATCGAAGGCTACGTCAAGCGCCCGGGCATGGTTCTTCAGGGTAAGACCCTTGAAGAAATCGCCGGCAAGATGAAGGTGCCGGCTGATGCCCTCAAGGCCACGATGGCACAGTACGCCAAGGATCAGGCTGCCGGTAAGGACAGCTGCTGCGGCCGTACCAAGATGGAACGTCCGCTTAACCAGCCGGGCTACTACGCGATCGTCGTGACCCCCGCCGTGCACCACACGATGGGCGGTCTCAAGATCGACACCAAGGCTCAGGTTTATAACTTCCGCGGCCAGGTGATCCCGGGCTACTTCGCAGCCGGTGAAGTCACGGGCGGCGTGCACGGCGGCAACCGTCTCGGCGGCAATGCTCAGGCCGACATCATCGTCTACGGCCGTATCGCCGGTCAGTCTGCCACGGCTTACGCCAAGGCTCACTAACCTGAGGTTTTTCCGCCTGAGGACTGTTTAGTCGCGGTCCGCGGAAAATAAACGGTGAAAGAAAAAGGCGCTTTCCTTTGCGGAGGGCGCCTTTTTTGATGCCCTGAACACTCGGGATTTTCCCTCACGGGCTTAGGAAACTGACACAAATTAGGGTGAAATCGTTACCTAAAAACGGGGCGAACCCATTACTATTGCGGCCTGTGAATCAACCCGCCGGGAAAAACGCGTTTTTAGGGCGCGCTTTTTAAAGCGGGCCGACTGAAATCAGTGCCCGTCGACGGGTACGGTGGTTTTTCTGAGGATTTTTTAAGCCATGATCAAACAGGTTATCGTTGCGGCTGCTGCCGCCATGCTCTGCGCCGGTGTGAACGCTGCTTCCTACAAGGACGGCACCTATGAAGGCCAGGGCCAGGGCAACGCCAGCCAGATCACCGTTCAGGTGCAGGTGAAGGGCGGCAAGGTTGCTTCCGTCAAGGTTGTCAAGCACGGTGAAACCGCCATGCTCGTGGGCGCAGCCGAAAAGAAGCTCGCCAAGCAGATCGTTGCCAATAACGGCACGGAAGGCGTGAACGCTGTGACGGGTGCCTCCAACTCCTCCAAGGGCATCATCGCCGCTGTGAATCAGGCTCTCGCAAAGGCCAAGTAATCGGGTGAATTTTTCCGCCTGATGAAAGAAAACCCGCCCGGGAAGCGTTTCCCTGAGGCGGGTTTTTCGTGCCCGACTTATTCGTTTTTGACGGCTTTTTCCTCGGGCATCTGAGAAAACACCCAGTTGAGGAACCCGCCCTTATTGCGGGAGCAGACGTAGACCGCGCCAGGCCCCTTAAATTTCAGAACAATCCCTTCGCCTGTGGTCTGACTTGAGACGAGTTTGCCCAGAAGCCCCGAGCGGGATGTGTTGATCGACAACTCATAGTCAAGGGACTTCTCCCAGGCGAGGAGGTGCCCGTTATCAACGATGAGCTTTTGGCTGTCGGCGATATCAATGCGACGGACGCTTCCGAAGCCGCTTACGGCCACACGGCCTTCGCCTTCGGTTGCCATTACAAAAAGGCCACCGGAATTTCCGAGAAGCGCGCGCCCGCCCTCGTCTTCGGCGGTGATTTTCTGCTGAAAGAAGGTTTCGTCGTTTAAAAACTTGCGCGCAAGCGACTTAAAAAAGCCGCCTTTGGTGCGGCCTGAGAGCGACAAAGTGCCGTCCATCGCCACCATGGCGTTGGATTCGGCAAAAAGGCTTTCGCCCTTATTGAGTGTGACGCTTAAAAGCGGATCAACGGACCCGGAGATATCAAACTGAGCCATGGTGATCTGTCGAAAAATGGTTGACAACAAAAAAGGCTAGCTCCGAAACGCCTGCTGCGCGCATTTGAGGCTCTGAAACTGAGAGAAACTGATTTTTACCGAAAAAGAAACGGTTGCTTTTGCTAGAATCCCGCGAATTTATTTTGGGTAACCGCACGGACGGTTGCTGAATGCGGGAACCTTTCTCCCGAAACGGGTGGCGGCATGCAGAAGACGAACTTCCTATTTTGCAAAGCACAGCTCGCGGCTTTAGCGGCCGCAGTCCTTCCGTTTTTTCTATTTCCGGCGGCAGCAACGGCTGCCCAATCCGCTCATCCCGAAGAAGCCTCTGCGCAGTACACCGGCTTTTCCATGGGAACCTTCATTCAGGGCAGTTTCTACGCCAAAGATCAAAAAACGGCGGATGCATTGCCCGCGCGCTTTGAAAAAGCTCTTTTTGCCTATGAAACGCTTTTTACCGTGCATGCCGCGGGTCCCATGACGGAGTTAAATAAAAAAGCGGGTGAATGGGTTGTAACGGACTGCCGCATCACGGATGTGATGGATCAGGCAAAAGCGATTGCCCGGGCTTCAGAAGGCGCGTTTGATCCCACGATCGGCCCGGTTGTCAACGTCTGGAAAATCGGGTTCGGGGGCGACAAGGTTCCTTCGGACGCCGCGATTGCCGAAGCCAAAAAGCACGTCAACTGGCGGGGCATTGAAACCGAGAGGCGCGAAGACGGCACCTGCCGCGTGAAAATCCGCGCCGGGCAAAACATTGATCTCGGCGCGATCGCCAAGGGCTGGATCGGAACGGCGCTCACGCAGGACTTAAAAAAAGCGGGTGCGGTGCGCGCAATCGTCGATCTGGGTGGCAACGTTGCATTGCTTAACAGTGCCCCTTCCGGGCGCGCCTGGCGCGTGGGCGTGCAGGACCCGAAGGCTGACCGCGGCGAAACGCTCGCCGTCATTGAAGCGAAAAACGAATCGGTGATTACGTCAGGGGACTACGAGCGCTACATGGACGCCGAGGGCAAGACCTACGGGCATATTCTCTCCGGCAAGACCGGACGCCCGGTGCCCGTGTCCTTCAGTTCCGTGACGATTGTGGACGCTGACGGCGCCAAAGCCGACGGCTGGTGCACGGCGCTTTTTGCCATGGGGCGCGAAAAAGCGCTTGCCTACCTCAGAGAGAACCCTGAAATCCGGGCGTTTTTACTGTCACCGGACGAAAAGACCGCGTGGGTGAGTGAGGGGCTTGCGCCGCGTCTTACGCTTCTTGCGCCCGACGTAAAGCTCAATATCCTCACACGGGCAGCATCGGCCCAAAAGTGAGAAAATTAACAGAATGGTTTTTTTAACGAAACGAAGCGAGAGAAAGAGTCATGACTGACGTGACAAACGAACAGGCACGTACCGTCCGCGACATGATTGAGCCCGCCATTATGAAGGCAGGCGGCTGGGTCAACACCCATGCGCATGCGGACCGTGCATTTACCCTGTCGCCTGAAATTCTGGAAATGCGCCGTACCTGCACGCTGCAGCAGAAGTGGGACGCACTTGATCGTCTGAAGGCTGAATCCACGGAAGAAGATTTCTACCGTCGTTTCAGCCTTTTCTTTGAATTGATGATCAAGCAGGGCTGCAAGGCCTGCGCGACCTTTGTGGACATTGATCCGCTCACGCAGGACCGCGCCATTAAGGCCGGTTGGAGAGCGCGCGAGCACTACAAGGATCAGATCACGGTGAAGTTTGCCAATCAGACTCTGAAAGGCGTGATTGATCCTCAGGCCCGTCACTGGTTTGATATCGGTTCTGAGATGGTCGACATCATCGGGGGGTTGCCTAAGCGCGACGAACGCGACTTCGGGCGTGCCGCCGAAGCTTTTGACATTTTGCTCGGGACCGCCAAAGCGCAGGGCAAGATGGTGCACGCGCACGTGGACCAGTTCAATCTCTCAAGCGAATACGAGACCGAGATGCTTGCTCACAAGACGATTGAGCACGGCATGCAGGGGCAGGTTGTTGCGATTCACGGTATTTCAATCGGCGCACACTCCAAGATGTACCGTCAGCGGCTCTACAGCCTCTTAAAGGAAGCCAAGGTCATGATGGTCTGCTGCCCCACGGCCTGGATTGATACGGCGCGCACCGAGTCGATCGGCCCGATGCACAATTCGATGACGCCGGTGGATGAGCTTGTTCCGGCAGGCGTCACGGTGGCCTTGGGGACTGATAACGTCTGTGATGCCATGGTGCCCTGGAGCGCAGGGGACATGTGGCACGAACTGCAGCTTCTTGCCACCGGCTGCCGCTTTGATGACTTTGATGCCCTGGTGAAAATTGCTACCGAAAACGGCCGCAAGGCTCTCGGTCTGGATAAGGGAGAGTAACGATGGCGCACAAATTTAAGCCGAGCTACACAAGCAGCATCGCGGAAGACATCATGGCCGAGCGCCTCATCCGCGCCAAGGCCGTGGAATTTCTCACCGAAGAGCCGATGCGTCTGAAGTCCGGTCTCATTTCGCCGGTCTACGTCGATAACCGCAAGCTTTTCTACTATCCGGAAGCCTGGAGCGATGTCATCGAAACGATGGCAAGCCGTGTGGAGGAGTTTGATCTCTCCTTTGATATTGTCGCGGGCGTTGAGGCCGCGGGTTCGATGCACGCGGCGGCGCTCGCCTACCGCCTGCGGCTGCCCGCCATCATGGTGCGCCGCGAAGCCAAGACCTACGGCAACCGCTCGCGTATTGAAGGTGGGTGCGTGAAGGGTAAGAACGTGCTGCTCCTTGAAGACCACATCTCGACGGGTCTTTCCTGCCTTGACGCAATCAGAGGGCTGCGTGACGAGGGTGCCACTGTCACCCAGGTGATGTCGATTACGAATTTCGGGATCCCTGAGACCGTGAAGCTTTTTGCCGAAGACGGGCTTACCACCTTTGAAGTGATTGCCTTTAATAAGGTCGTGAACAAAGCCCGCGAGATGGGCAACATCACGCCCGAAGAAGAAAAGCTCGTGCTTGAGTGGCTCAAGACCCCGTGGACCTGGGCAGCGATGCACGGTAAGGTCGCCTCGGCCCGCGAAAACTGATTTTCGCGGGTTGTACGCGGCGCAAGCGGTCGGAGACGGTCTGTTTCCGGCCGTTTTCTTTTTTTGCGTGTGACAGAGTGCAACGCTTAAGCGCCGCCCGTGCGGTGCTTCGCTAGACTCGCGGATACCAAAAAAATTTTCCGGAATTAAACATGTCTCTTTTGGATGATATCCGCGCGACTGCAGCCGAACTCACAGCCTGGCGCCGTGACTTTCATGCGCACCCTGAAATCGGGCGCGAGGAAAAGAGGACCTCTGCGGTTGTGGCCGAGAAACTTAAAAGCTTCGGGCTTGACGTGCACGAAGGCATCGGCGGCTACGGGGTTGTGGCGGTTTTAAAGGGCACGAAGGGCGAAGGGCGCGCAATCGGCCTGAGAGCCGACATGGATGCGCTGCCGCTTACCGAAGAAACGGGCTGCGCCTACGCCTCTCAAAATAAAGGCACAATGCACGCCTGCGGGCACGACGGGCATATGACGATGCTTCTGGGCGCGGCAAAGTGGCTCTCGCAGCACCGTGACTTTGCCGGGACCGTGAACTTTATTTTTCAGCCCGCTGAAGAAGGCCGCGGGGGCGCGGAAGCAATGCTCGCGGACCGCCTCTTTGAGCGCTTCCCGTGCGATGAGATCTACGGCATGCACAATCAGCCCCGGGCAGCCTCGGGGACCTTTGTGGTGCTCCCGGGCGCCGCCATGTCGGGCGCCGACTTCTTTGAAATCACGATTACCGGGAAAGGCGCCCACGGCTCAGCACCCGATAAATCGGTTGATCCCGTCTACGCCGGGAGCCTTCTTGTGCAGGCGCTGCAGCAGATTGTGTCGCGAAACGCCGATCCCGCGGAAACGACGGTCGTCAGCGTCACGAAGTTTCAGAGCGGCTTTGCCTGCAACGTCATTCCGGAAAAAGCGGTACTGGGCGGTTGCACGCGCTTTTTTGATGCCCAAACAGGTAAGAAAATCTGGTCGCGGATTGAGGCCGTCTGCGCGGGTATTGCCGCCACGACGGGGGCAGACATTGCCGTGAAGGTTGTGGCGCGGGCGCCGGTTTTAACGAGCACTCCGGAAGCGGTTGCCGCGATGCGCGAAGCGGCCCGCCGCGTGGTCGGAAGCGAGCACGTTGTGACCGAAGGGCGCCCGGAGATGGCAAGCGAAGACTTTGCCTTCCTGCGTCAGAAGGTTGCGGGCGGTTTTGCCTTTATTGGTAACCGGAATCCGGGGAGCGACCACGTGCTGCACAGCCCGCGCTTTAACTTTGACGACACGGTGCTGCCCCTTGGGGCCGCGTATTGGGCGGAACTCGCGCTGTTGCGCCTTGGTGCTTAACAAATCTAAAGCCTAAAGCGGCTTAAAAGAAAAAAGAGGAGAAAGGCCGATGGCAACGATCATTTATCCGTCCCCCGTTTTTGGGCCGGTGAAAAGCCGCCGACTCGGGCGGTCGCTCGGCATTAATCTGCTTCCCGAGGACGGTAAGGTCTGTAACTTTGACTGCATTTATTGTGAGTGCGGCTTTAACGCCGATACGCTTCCGAAAAAAAAGCTCCCCGCGCGTGAGTTCGTGAAGTCAGAACTTAACCGCCGCCTCAAAGCGATGAAAGAGGCCGGTGAAACGCTTGATGCGCTCACCTTTGCCGGTAACGGCGAACCCACCTCACACCCGCACTTTGCCGAGATTGCTGAGGACGTCAAGGCCCTGCGTGACACATGGTTTCCCGAGGCTAAAGTCTGTCTTCTCACAAACGCCACGCACCTTACGAACGACCGCGTTTTTGAAGCGGTGATGAAACTCGATAAGGCGTGCCTGAAACTTGATACCATCGATCCTGACTACATCAATTTGGTGGACAGGCCGCAGTGCCGCTATGACGTCAACGTCCTTATTGACCGCATGAAGGCCTGCGGCGGAAAGTGCGTGATTCAGTCAATGTTTTTAAAAGGCGCCTGGCAGGGCGTGGACGTTGACAACACGACCGACAAGTACGTGCTCCCCTGGGTGGATGCGGTGGCCGCGATTAAACCGGCGGGCGTTGATGTCTACACGATTTCGCGCGATACACCGGATAAGGCCCTTCAGAAGGCAACCGACGAAGAACTCATGCGCATCGTGAACCTTTTAAGGGCAAGGGGCATTGACGCGCACGCGTTTGACTGACTGCAGTCATAGGCAAATTAACGGGTATGACCGGGATGGCCATTTTCGTGACATCACCATGATTTCGGTGAAGCTGAACATCTGCGGATGAAAGACGCCGCTTCGGGCGATTTCCATCATGCCCGAAGAAAAGGTGGCGCCGAGTATGACGCCTGCGGCCGCGACCCACATCGTGGTGCGGAAAGAGGCAATGCGGCAGCCTAAGGCCGAATTCAGAAAATTGACGGCGTCGTTACTGACGCCCACAAAGAGGTCAAAAAGGGCTAAAGCCCCCAGAAAGACCAGCAAAACAAGGTAGTACTCTTGCATTTTTGATTTGATTCCCGTTTGGTACGGGGCGCAGTCTGAGGCGCGACTGTGACAAAATGCCTGAGTTTTCATGACAAAACCGTGACAGTGCAACACAAAAACGGTTTCGCAGGCGGCTGAGGTCTTGTAAAATGGCGTCCGCATCGCCCGGAAGGAAACTTCGGGCTTTGGTTAACGTAAGGCCGCTTCGGTTCTCCGCACCGTCTGTGGCCGGGAGTCAAACAATATGTCGCATATTGCCGCGTACCCTCAGACGCATCGTTTCTGGGGACTTATCTCAGCTGTCCTATTTATCCTCACGATTCCGCTCGGCAACTGGGTGGTCATGAATGTGGGGCTTGTCTGTCTCAAGGACGGCCCCTGCCTGGTGCCGGTTCTGCCCGGTCTCATGGCGCCGTCGGCTGTTTTGCTCGCGGGCCTTGCGCTCGTTTTGCGTGACGCCGTGCATCACTGCCTCGGCACACGCTGGGCGTTTTACTGCATTTTGGCGGGCACTGCGCTTTCCGGCTTTTTAAGTGACGCAAGCCTCGTGATCGCTTCCTGCGCGGCCTTTCTTTTTTCTGAAACGGCTGACCTCATTGTCTACACGCCGATGCGCCGGCGTTTTCCGGCCTGGGCGATTGTCGCGTCGGGCTTTGCCGGAAGCGTTGTCGATTCGGTTCTCTTCCTCTCGCTTGCCTTCGGGGCTCTGGACTACGTTGCAGGGCAGGTGATCGGAAAATTCGAAATGAGCCTTTTGGCCGCGTTAATCATCGTGACAGTCAGAGGCTTACGACGCGCGCCTGTTCAAGCATAAAAAGCCCTGATTAAGGGAAAAGCGGCAAAATGGCGGCAGATAACAGACGGCAGCCGGCATAAACCGGCCGGTTTGCCGCTTTCGTCCTGCGCACTGACAAATACAACAACGCGTGAACTGCTTTTCTCTTACCTGCCCGCCGGGCAGCCAAGGTCAAAACATGCCTGAAGTAAATCCCAAAGAGACGCTGGTGCTCTTGGTTAACACGGGCTCGCCCGCAGCGCCCACCAAAGAGGCGCTTAAAACCTATCTTGCGGAATTTTTGGGAGATCCCCGCGTCGTGGAAATGCCGCGGCTTTTGTGGCTTCCCATCCTGCACGGCATTATTCTGAGAAAACGCCCTGAAGCCTCGGCCGCGCGCTACAAAACCGTGTGGACGGAAAAGGGTGCGCCTTTGGTGGCGGTCACCGCTGAGACAGCAGAGGCCTTGGAAAAAGCGTTGGGTGAGGGCTGGAAAGTGCGCTGGGCGATGCGCTACGGCACACACCGGGTGGTCGATGAGCTTCCGAAGTTTTTGGATGAAATCCGGCCCGAGCGTCTGGTTGTTCTTCCCTTGTTCGCGCAGTTTGCAACGCAGACGACGACCGCGGTTTATGACGCTGTGGAAGCCGTGCGCAAAAAGCACCCCTGGCGCGGCAAGACCGTGAGCATTCAGCACTATCACACCAATCCCGCCTACATCCGTGCTGTCGCCGACGACGTGCGGCGCCACTGGGCTGCCGTCGGGCCCCTGGGTGAAAAAGGAAAGCTTCTCATGAGCTTTCACGGCATTCCTCAGGCAAGTTCCGACCGCGGGGACCCGTATGAAGCGCAGTGCAGGGAAACGGCACGGCTCATTGCCGAAGAACTCGGCTTACCGGCAGATGCGTGGACGCTCTCTTTTCAGTCAAAGTTCGGGCGCGCAAAGTGGCTTGAGCCCGCGAGCATTGATACCGCAAAGCGCCTGGTCTCTGAAGGGGGTGAGCGCCTTGACGTCGTCTGCCCTGGCTTTGCCGCGGACTGTCTGGAGACCATTGAAGAGATCGGGGACGAATTAAAGGGAATCTTTCTGACTGCGGGCGGAAAGACCTTCCACTACATCCCCGCGATGAACGCGCAGCCCGAAGCGGTTGCCGCCTACGCCGCCATCGTGAAAAGCGCCGTTGCCGGGGCTTGAAAAACCGGCAGAAAGTCTCCATATTGCCTGATACAGGTAATGAATTTTTCGGAGTCCACTTAAAAAATGGCCGACATGAACGAAAAACCGACGCAGCAGTCGGAAACCCAAGCCGCGGAAGAATTAAAGAAAGCGGCTGAAGCCAGTGACGCCGCGGGCGGCTGCGGCTGCGGGTGCGGTTGCACCTGCGGTGAAAAGCCGCAGGCTGAAGCCGCTGAAGTCAAAGCTGAGGTTGACGAACTCACCAAGGCCACAAAGGCCCTTGAGGAAGCCAACGCCAAGGCCGCAGAACACTACGACCTTTACGTGCGCGCCGTCGCTGAAATGGACAACACGCGCCGCCGCTGCGCTGAAGACGTGCAGAAGGCTCAGAAGTTCGGGGTTGAAAAGTTTGCAAAGAACCTTCTCCCGGTTGTCGACAGCCTTGAAAAGGCGATTGAAGTGTCCGCTAAAGACGCGGGCGCTCTGCGTGATGGCATTTTGGCCACCCACCGGCAGCTTGTGCACGCTCTGGAAATGAGCGGTATGCGCGCAATCGACCCCAAGGGCGAGAAGTTTGATCCCAACACGCAGCAGGCGATTGCCATGGTTCCCGCAACCGAAGGTAAAACCGCCGGGTGCGTGGCGGAAGTCTTTCAGCGCGGCTGGATGATTCACGACCGCGTGTTGCGTCCCGCGATGGTAAGCGTCGTTCAGGGCTAAGCGTCAATCTTAGGTTTGACGGCAGAAGGCATCTTTCTCAAAGGGAGGGTGCCTTTTTTGTTGCCCGGCGTTCGTGTCGGGCCCTGCGGCGGCGGGGCCGGGTGTCGCTTTTTCGAGCCATTGCAACAAAACGTTTTTCCGCCTGTTGAAAAAAATCACCCCGTCCCCATATAGGGCTTATCAGCCGATGGGGCTTGCCCCCGAAGGCACAACAAGTTTTAAACAGCACGCTGTGCCGGTTGCCGTCAGTGAAGGTAAAAACGGTAGCTGCGGTGCCTGAGGTTCGTACTCAGCCGTGGGCATCAGGCACGCACAGGGTGCAGACAAGAGGATGAGAAACAAGATGTCAAAGATTATCGGTATCGACCTTGGTACAACCAATTCGGCCGTTGCCATTATGGAAGGCGACAAGGTTCGCGTCATTGAGAACTCCGAAGGCGCCCGCACAACGCCCTCGATCGTTGCCTATCTTGAAAACGGTGAGATTCTGGTGGGTGCGCCCGCAAAGCGTCAGGCTGTGACGAACCCCAAGAACACGCTCTTTGCCGTGAAGCGCCTGATCGGCCGCCGCTACGATGATGCGGAAGTCCAAAAGGACATCAGCCGTGCGCCCTTTAAGATCGTGAAGGCTGATAACGGTGACGCCTGGGTGCAGGTTCTTGCTGACAAGAAGTTGGCTCCGCAGCAGGTTTCTGCTGAAGTTCTCCGTAAGATGAAGAAGACCGCTGAGGATTACCTCGGTGAGCCCGTGACGGAAGCCGTGATTACGGTGCCTGCGTACTTTAACGACAGCCAGCGTCAGGCAACTAAGGACGCCGGCCGTATCGCGGGTCTGGAAGTCAAGCGCATCATCAACGAACCGACGGCAGCCGCTTTGGCCTTCGGTCTGGATAAGGCCGGCAATTCCGACCGCAAGATCGCGGTCTACGACTTGGGCGGCGGCACGTTTGATATTTCGGTGATTGATATCGCCAACGTCGACGGTGACAAGCAGTTTGAAGTGCTCTCCACAAACGGCGATACGTTCCTCGGGGGCGAAGACTTCGACCAGCGCCTCGTCACGTACCTGATTGACGAATTCCGTAAGGATACGGGGTGCGACCTGAGTAAAGACATCCTCGCCCTGCAGCGCTTAAAGGACGCCGCGGAAAAGGCCAAGATTGAACTCTCGAGCCGTCAGGAAACGGAAGTGAACCTGCCCTACATCACGGCAGATGCCACCGGTCCGAAGCACATGAACATTACGGTGACGCGTGCGAAGTTTGAAAGCCTCGTCGAAGACCTCGTTCAGCGCACGATTGAACCGGTGAAGAAGGCTCTGGCTGATGCCAAGGCCGGCACCTCGGATATTTCCGACGTGATTCTTGTGGGTGGCATGAGCCGTATGCCCCGCGTGCAGGAAGTGGTGCGCGAGTTCTTCGGTAAGGAACCCCGTAAGGACGTGAACCCCGATGAAGCAGTGGCTATCGGCGCTGCAATTCAGGGCTCGGTTTTGACCGGTGACCGTCACGACGTGCTGCTTCTTGATGTGACGCCTCTGACGCTTGGTATTGAAACGCTGGGCGGCGTGATGACCGCGATGATTAAGCGCAACACCACGATTCCGACCAAGCACTCGCAGGTGTTTTCGACCGCGGAAGACAATCAGCCTGCCGTGACCATTAAGGTCTACCAGGGTGAACACCAGATGGCGGCTTCGAACAAGCTTTTGGGTGAATTCAACCTCGAAGGGATTCCGCCTTCTCCGCGCGGACTGCCGCAGATTGAAGTGACCTTTGATATTGACGCCAACGGCATTCTGCACGTGAGCGCCAAGGATAAGGCGACCGGTAAGGAAAACACGATCACGATTAAGGCAAGCTCCGGTTTGTCCGAAGACGAGATCAAGCGCATGGTGGCTGACGCTGAAGCCAACAAGGCTGAAGACCAGCGCCGCTTTGAGCTCGCGCAGTCGCGTAACACCGCGGACGCCTCGGTTGCACAGGTTCAGAAGATGCTCAAGGACCTGGGTGACAAGGTCGAAAGCGCTGACCGCGCTGCCTGCGAAGAAGCGGTCAAAGACGTTGAAGCGCAGGTCAAGGGCGAAGACAAGGCCGCAATCGACAAGGCCGTGGAGCGCCTGATGGCTGCCGCGCAGAAAGTGGGCGAAAAGCTCAATAAGGCAGCGGCCGCGCAGGCTCAGCCTCAGGCCGGTCAGGCCGCGGGCGCCGCGGGCGGCGAAGCCCCGAAGGGCGGCAATGACGACGATGTCGTTGATGCCGACTTCAAGGAAGTCAAGCACTGATAAGCACGGTGCGCGGGGTACGCAAGTGCCCCGCTTCAGACGCGGGCGGTGAGCCCTGCGTGAAGGTCGGAAGACGCTCATCCAAGCCCTTCCGGCCTTTCGTTTGTTCTACAGCACACGAGGGATTGTGTTAAAAAATGGCTGATCAGGATTATTACGAGGTACTGGGCGTATCCCGCGACGCCTCCGATGAGGACATCAAAAAAGCTTATCGGCGACTGGCCATGAAGTATCACCCCGACCGCAATAACGGTGACAAGGCGGCCGAGGAAAAATTTAAGCAGGTGGGTGAGGCCTACGCGGTCCTCTCCGACCCCCAGAAGAAGGCCGCCTATGACCGCTTCGGCAAAGCCGGCGTCGATCCGAGCGCCGCAGGCGGAGCGGGCGGCTTCGGGGGCTTCGGCGGTTTCGGCCAGGGAGGCTTTAACGCCGGCGACTTCAGCGATATTTTCAGCGAGATTTTCGGTGGCGGTGCCGCAGGGCGCCAGGCCAGACGCGGACCTCGTGTCTACCGCGGGGCCGATCTGAGTTATTCCCTGGAAGTAACGCTTGAGCAGGCCGTGCACGGCATGAAAACGGATCTCAGGCTTCCAGTGTGGGAGACCTGTGACGAATGCGGCGGCACGGGCGCAAAGAAAGGCACCACGAAGAAACCCTGCCCGCACTGCCACGGTACCGGTACCGTCAACATGAGCAGCGGCTTTCTGCAGGTGCAGCAGACCTGCCCCTACTGTAACGGCACGGGTGAAATCATCACCGATCCCTGCCCGAAATGTAACGGCCAGGGGCGCGTCAAGAAAGTCACAACGCTTGAAGTCGAAATTCCTGCGGGTATTAACGACGGCCAGAGAATCCGCCTTGCCGGTAAGGGCGAACCGGGTGTAAACGGCGGCCCCGCCGGTGACCTCTACGTGCAGGTCATGATTAAGCCCCACGACATCTTCCAGCGTGAAGGCGACGATCTGCATGCCGACCTTCCGATCAGCTTTACGACGGCAGCGTTGGGCGGCGAAGTGTCCGTGCCCACAATGGACACGGAAACCCGCATCACGATTCCTGAGGGCACCCAGTCCGGGAAGATTCTGAGGCTGCGCGGCAAGGGCGTCCCCAACGTCCGCTCGCATGTGAAGGGCGACCTCTACGTGCACGTGTACGTGGAAACGCCTGTGAACCTCACCACGAAGCAGAAGAACCTCCTGAAGGAATTCGGTGCGTCGTTGTCTGAAGGGGGTGAGGACAAGCATTCTCCGAGAAGCACCGGCTTCATTGAAAAGATGAAGAAGTTCTTCGGCGGCTAATCTGCGCAAGCCTTCGAAGCGGGAAAAGCGGATCTGAGTTTTGGGCTCGGGTCCGCTTTTTTGTGCGCTCGGCATGGGCGCGTTCTAACGGGTGAAAGTCCCGAGTGCAGGGGGCAGCACCAAGCACATAGCCAAGAGCAAGGGGGGCCGCCGCGAGGTGGGATCTGAAGGAAGCCGGAGGCAAACCACTGACCTGACGTACAGAAACTGCATAAGGCATTCGAAGCAGGGTAAGCCTGCAAAACAAGATGAAGCCCGAAGCTACACGGAATCCGAGGTGTAGATGTAGCAGGTACATGGTGGGAAAGAACGCGTTCTTACCGAGGATGTAATGTTTTTTGTGTCCAGGCGATAATAGCGCTCCCGTAGGGCGCGAAAGGAATCACCGTGGCACACCGTACACCCAAAATAAACGACACCGTAAAATTTACCGACCAGCAGCAGGCCATTCTGAACGATGCCGTAGAGCAACTGATGGAAGCCGGCGGCTTAACGGCCTTAACGCAGGCTCATTTCAACGAGGCGATGAAGAGACGGCCCATAAATGGGCCAATACCCGAAAAGGCGCCTGGCGGGTTGCACACAGCCAAATTCTCTCGACCAAGCTGACCAATGGTATTCTGAAGAAGAATGGGTGGTGTTGGCTCGGTATGCACCGAGTTAACGGTATGGGAAGGTAAAACTATGAAAACCGCCGTAAAACACTGCGTGAGCAGTGCCTACCAGATCGGTACGGGCGGTGGTGTGGAAGGACGGCGGGGCTTAGCCCCGCCTCCTATCCGATGGCCGCAAGGGACTGCTGCAGACAAAAAAGCCCGCCGGCGTTTTCCGCCGCGGGCTTAGGTGTAAATGCCTTCCGGTTAATCAAAGAAAAGCGGCAGCGTCCACTGTAAAAGCGGCGGAGCGATAAAGGCCGTCAGCAGGCCGCAAAGGCCCATGGCAAGGCCGGAAAATGCACCCGTATCGCGGCTCATCTGAAAGGCGGTTGCCGTACCCACGCCGTGCGAGGCAAGGCCGATTGAGAAACCGCGCACCGCATCGTTATGTTCTCTGAGAAGCGCCATCGCGGGCTTACAGATTAAAGCGCCCGTTACACCGGTGATCACGACGAGTGCCGCGGTCAGAGCCGGAATACCGCCCAAGTGCTGACTCACACCCATGGCAATCGGCACCGTGACGCTTTTAGGCGCCAGACTGATGACGGTTTCTTTGCTCGCGCCGAGCGCCGAAGCAATCACAATACCCGAGACAATCGCGGTACTCGCGCCCACAATGAGCCCGCAGGTTAAGGGGAGCCACAGTTTTGCAAGCCTCAGACGTTGCTCGTAAAGGGGCACGGCAAGCGCTACGGTCGCGGGTCCCAGCAGAAAGTTGATGTGCTGACCGCCTTCAAGGTAGGTTTTGTAGTCGGTGCCGGAAACCAAAAGAAGAGTCACCACAATCACGATGGCGGTCAGCAGCGGCGTGCAGATCGGCTTATAACCGCTCTTTTTATAGCCCCACATGCCGATGGCATAGGCAATAAGCGTTGCGGCAAGCCAAAGTGACGGCTCAGCCTGCTCACGCCTCCAGACTTCCTGGAGGATTTCCAGTAAAGAGGTAAGAAGTGAGTCCCACATGATGCGTTACCCCTGAATTTTCATCACTTTCATCACAATGCGGACCGTGATCGCCGTTGCGGCCATCGCCAGAAGCGTTGAGATGACAATGGAGGCGGCAATCGGCAGCCACTCGGCGGCAAGCCGGGCGCCGTGCTGCATGATGCCCACGCCTGCCGGCACAAAGAGCAGCGAAAAGTGCGCGAGAAGAACGTTAACCACCGGCAGCGTCTGTTGCAGAAGGTTGTCCTTGACCATCAGCGCAAAAAGAAAAAGCAGCATGCCCATCACGGGGCCGGGAATGGGCAGTCCCGTGACGGTCACGATGGCCGTGCCCGCAAGCTGAAAGAATAGAAGCAATGCAATGGTAAGAACCATGGCGTCAGTCCAAAAAGCCCGACAGAACAATCGGCCGGGCAGTTACATCGGGGAAAGCGGGCAATTCTGACACTGAAACCCATAGCTTGGCTACGGGGTGGACGATAGCAGTCGTGCCTTTTATCAAAAAAGCGGGCAAAGACGAAAAAGAAAAAGTCCGTCACAATGAACTGCAGCGGACCTTGGAATCGTGTTAATGAGCGTTACGCTTTCTTGGCAAAACCCTGCTCAACATCAAGATTTAAGCAGTGCCGGGCGTAATTTTTAAGGTCCTCGTAGTCGGTGTAGTCAACGACCGTGTTGGGATTGGTGGGGCCGTTCGTAATCTTCATGATGATCTGAATCATGAGGGTGTCAAACCAGTTCCAGTTGGGGTAGTCGACCTTGCCGGCAAAGCACTTGAGGTCACGGGGCTTCCACGGGGAGCGCTTCACGAATTTCTGCAGGTAGCGGTTGCCTTCAGGGCGGGCTTTGTTGGGGGAGCGTGCGACCACCGTCACATTAAAGAAACTGTTGGGCATCGACTCAAGCCGGTCGCGGTAGGCGGAGACAAACTCCCAGACCACGCGGTTATAGACACCGTAGACGATGGGGGAGCCCACGATCACGATGTCGTACTTATCCCAGTCAACGCCCTCGCGCACCGCTTCCATCATGCTTACGACGTCGCAGCGGCTGCCTTCGGCCTCAATGGTTTCGGCAATGCGGCGGGCAATGCGGGCGGTGTGGCCGGCATGGCTGTAATAGGCCAGAAGGACGTGTTTCATGGAAGTGGCTCCCGGGGATTCTGATTCTTTGCCGCGCCCGGCAGGTACCGGCGCAGAGAATCCATTTTAGAGATTCAGCAGGCCTTTGGAGAAAATTTCGGGCGTAAAAATTCGCGCATTGCGGACAAAATGGGAGGGTGAACACGGTTTTTCCAGCAAAAAAGTTCGCGGTGGGTACTCGCGTGCGCACAAAAAACAGTCTAAAATCAAAAATTCAGCGTCTGCGTACAAATGCGGCGGGCGCCAAAAGCGCGGTCCGGCCCCTTTCGGGATCGGTGCGCACAAAAAGACAAACACAGTAAGCTGCAGAGCCGGACCGACAACAAAACGCCGCCTGCAGTGCTTTGGATTTATGGCAAAAGAAGACCTTATTGAAATGGCCGGCCAGGTTCTGGAAGTCCTGCCCGACGCCCGCTACCGTGTCAAGCTTGACAACGGTCATGAACTTATCGCGTACACCAACGGCAAGATGCGCAAGCACCACATCCGCATTTTGGCCGGCGACAAAGTGTCCTTGGAACTCTCGCCCTACGATCTCACGAAGGGCCGCATCACGTTCCGCCACATCGAGGGCCGTCCTCCGATGGGGGCGGGTGCCGCGCAGCCGCAGCAAAACCGCCGCCGTTAATCCGGCCCCGGACGCTCTGTAAAAAATGCCGCCTTAAGTCTTTGCTTCGGGCGGTGTTTTTGTCTCCGCAAGACAACTGATGCAAAACTTTGACGACTTTGACCTCTGGGCCGGGTACGGCGCAGCTGAACCCGTCAGGCCCGCCGCCGAAGGTGTGGCGCAGCTTTTGCGCCGCATCACATCGGCGCTCGCCGCCGGTTTTTCATCGGTCAAAGTCACCGGAGAAATTCACTCAATTTCGCGAGCGCCCTCCGGACACATCTATTTTGATCTGAAGGACGCCCGGGAAGAGGCGCACATCAGCTGCGCGCTTTTTCGGGGGGCAGCTTCGCGCCTGGATTTTGTCCCTGCGCGCGGCGACAGTGTTGTGGCTGAGGGCGAAATCAACATCTATGCGCCCCGGGGGCAGATGAACCTCGTGGTAAAGAGCCTGAAAAGGGCGGGCGAGGGTGACCTTTATGCGCGCTTTCTTGCGTTAAAGGAAAAGCTTCTTGCCGAAGGCCTTTTTGACGTTTCGCGCAAAAAAGCGCTCCCCCTGTACCCGAGGCGCATCGGCATTGTCACAAGTCCCGAAGCCGCGGCATTGCGTGACGCGGTGCGCACGATTTTGCTTGCGGGCGCTGCCGTTGACATCATCCTTTATCCCGCGCGGGTGCAGGGAGAGGGCGCTTTGGCCGAACTCTGCGCGGCGCTCAGGGACGCGGACTTTCATGCCGAGTGTGACGTTATTTTGCTCGTGAGGGGCGGGGGGGCCCTCGCTGACCTCTGGACCTATAACGAAGAAACGCTCGCGCGGGTTATTGCGGAACTGCATACGCCGGTGATTTCGGGCGTGGGACACGAAACCGACACGACGATCGCAGACCTCGTGGCGGACTTTCGTGCGGCAACGCCCACTGCGGCGGCCGCCAAAGCCATGGAAAACTGGAAGGCGGCCGACGGCGTCATTGCCGGAGCTCTTGCCGTGATGAAGCGCAGCCTCAGGGAAACCGTAATGCATGCGCTTTACCGCGCTGAAAGGGCAAGCCGCCTGGAGCGCCTTTTTGAGCGGCAGATGGAAAACGCGGAGCGCCGGCTTGACTATGCGGTAAGCCGTGTGGCCGGGCTCCCCGTAACGGTTTTTGCGCAGAAAGAAAAGGCGTATCTTGAGGCGTCGGCGCGACTTATCAGGGCGCGGCCCGCGTTTGACGCTCAGTCGCTTACGCTTGCGCGTTTGTCAGCAAGGCTTGAGGCAGCGCTTCAAAACCAGGTTCCCGAAAAGAGGCTCGCGCTGACAGCACTCACCCGCAGACTTGCCGATTCCCTGCCTGACGTGACGCTGATGCGCACGGAATTGGCCGGGCGCGAGGCCCTTTTAAAGCGCCTCATTGTCGGAGAAACGGGACTTAAGCGTGAGCGGCAGGCGGCACTCACCAAGCGCCTAAAGGCCCTGGCGCCCGAAGCGGTTCTCTCGCGTGGCTACGCACTCGCGGTCACCGACAAGGGGGAAATTGTGCGCGATGCCGCAAAACTCACGGTCGGGGAGAGTCTGACTGTGCGCTTTGCCCGGGGCGAGGCCGTAAGCCGCGTGGTAAGCACGGCGAAATAGGTCGGAATCGCTCCTTTTTTAGGCACTCCCGCTTAGCCGATACCGGCAAATTGTTACCTGCTTTTTCAGTCGGCAAAACCATAAGGCATTTCTAAGCCATCCGGCACTATGATGCGCCCAACTTAACCGGTGCCGGTGACGGGGCGTGTTGCCCGGCCGCCCGGTTTTCATGAGAAATTCAGGAGACTGACAATGAGCGAATTTATTCTGCCGAATCTTCCGTACGCCATGGACGCGCTTGCTCCCGTGATGAGCAAGGAAACGCTTGAGTACCACTACGGCAAGCACCATCAGAGCTATGTGACGAACCTCAACAAGCTCATCAAGGGCACCGAATGGGAAGACAAGCCCTTAAAGGAAATCATTCTGAAGGCCAAGGGCGGCATTTTCAATAACGCTGCTCAGGTCTACAACCACAACTACTTCTGGAAGTGCATGACCCCCAACGGCGGCGGTGAACCCGCGGGTGCCCTGCGTGACGCGATTGTCGCCAAGTGGGGTGACGTGGCAGCCTTTGTGGAAGCCTTCAGCGCCGCTGCGGCCGGCAACTTCGGTTCCGGCTGGACGTGGCTGGTGAAAAAGGAAGACGGCACGATCGATATTTTCTCGACCTCCAACGCCGACAACCCCATCGCCCACGGCATGAAGGCGCTTCTGACGATTGACGTCTGGGAACACGCTTACTACATCGACTACCGCAACGCCCGTCCGAAGTTCATCGCGGCGTTCTTCGATAAGCTCGTCAACTGGAAATTTGTGGAAGACCGCTTTAACGGCGCTCCCTGCGGCTGCGGCAGCCGTGCGGAAACGTTCTGCTGCTGCGGCGGCTGCCACTAAGAGGCTGACGTTTAATCCGGTGACTGCGGGGAATCGAAACCCGCAGTCAGTAAAAAAGACGGCTCAAGGGTCGTCTTTTTTATGGGCGCACGCCGCAGCTATCGGCGCGGCCTTAATTCCTTAATTCCGGCAAAGCAGTCCCCGGGCTTTACGTTGTGAAAGTCAAACCACCCGCCGTTTGTTTCAACAACATAGGCCGCAGGCAATTTCGAGCGGTGCAGATCAAGCGTTTTCGCCTTCATCGAGGCAATCCGGAAGATGCAGCCCTTTTCGTCCAAAAAGGCGGCATCGAGGTCAATGAGGGTGTTTTTCATCCACATCGCCACGGGCCGCACGGGCGTAAACACAAAGACCATGCCGCGGTCGGCGGCAAGCTCCGTGCGAAACATCAGGCCCTTACGCTGCTCTTCAATCGTGCGGGCGACTTCCACCGTAAGCGCCTTGTCGTTTACCGTCACGGTTTTTTCTTCCATGCGCACGTTGTCGTCACCGTAGGCAGCCAGTGACGAAAGCATCAGGGTTCCGAGAACGAGTAAGCGTAATTGCATAGGAAGAAAATGAACTGAGCCGCCATAATTAAAAATTCGACTTCGGCTGCGTTAACGGGCGGCCAGGCTCTATTCTAAGGAGAATATCCCATATGTGCGCATTTGAGCATATTCAGGTTCCGCCGCAAGGCAGTGCCATAACCGTTGATACGGACGGGCGTCTTGTGGTGCCGGATAACCCGATCGTGGCCTACATTGAGGGCGACGGGATCGGGGCGGACATCACGCCCGTGATGAAAAAGGTGGTGGATGCGGCAGTAGAAAAAGCCTATACCGGACGCCGCCGTATCTGGTGGACGGAAATCTATGCGGGCGAAAAAGCCACAAAGATTTACGGCAAGGACACGTGGATCGCCGAAGAAACTTTTGAAGCGTTGAGGCACTTTAAGGTGGGCTTTAAGGGGCCGCTCACAACACCGGTGGGCGGCGGTATCCGAAGCCTCAACGTTGCGCTGCGCCAGACGCTCGATCTTTACGTGTGCCTCAGACCTGTGCGCTACTTTGCAGGTACCCCTTCTCCCGTGAAGCACCCGGAAAAAGTCGACATGGTGATTTTCCGCGAAAACACCGAAGACATTTACGCAGGGATTGAGTGGGCGGCGGATACCCCCGAAGCCAAAAAGGTGATTGAATTTCTGCAGACCGCGATGGGCGTTAAAAAGATCCGCTTTCCCCAAACGAGCGGCATCGGCATTAAACCGGTAAGCCGTGAGGGGAGCGAACGCCTGGTGCGTAAAGCCCTGCAGTACGCGGTGGATCATGACCGTAAGAGCGTCACTCTGGTGCACAAGGGCAACATCATGAAGTTTACGGAAGGCGCTTTCCGTGACTGGGGTTATGCCCTTGCCAAGCGCGAGTTCGGTGCCGAAGTGATCGGCAGCGGCCCCTGGTGCCAGTTTAAAAACCCGAAGACGGGCCGCATGATTGTGGTGAAGGACTGCATCTGTGACGCCTTTTTGCAGCAGGTCCTGCTTGCGCCCGCCGACTACGACGTCATCGCCACCATGAACCTGAACGGTGACTACGTGAGCGACGCCCTCGCGGCGCAGGTGGGCGGCATCGGCATTGCCCCGGGGGCAAACCTCTCTGATACCGTCGCGATCTTTGAAGCCACGCACGGTACGGGCCCCGCGATTGCCGGAAAAAATATCGCCAATCCCTGCTCGGAAATTCTCTCCGCGCAGATGATGCTGCGGCACATGGGCTGGAACGAAGCGGCTGATCTCATCGAAAAGGGCGTGGCCGCCATGATTGCCTCGGGGCGCGTCACCGCGGACTTGGCGGCGCTCGTTGAAGGCGCCGTGACGCTCACGTGCTCCGGGTTCGGTGATGAGCTGATCGCGAAGCTCTAAGCGCAAAAAAACGGGAAGGCTTTTTGGGCCTTCCCGCGTTTGCCGGACAAGAAAAAAGCGCTGATTCCGGAAACGGAACCGGCGCTTTTTTGCCGAAAGCGAGACGTGAATTACTTCACGGGCTTGATGTGAGCAGCCTGCTTACCCTTGGGGCCGGTCACGACTTCAAACGTCACCTTCTGGCCTTCCTTGAGGGTCTTGAAGCCTTCAATCTCGATTGCAGAGAAGTGAGCAAAAAGATCTTCGCCGCCTTCGTCCGGGGTGATGAAACCGAAACCCTTGGCGTCGTTGAACCATTTGACAATACCACTTGCCATTTCTAACTCCTAATTATCCTGCTCCGCTTCTCCGGCAAAAAACGTTTCTGCCGATAACAAAAGAACATCAGAGCCAGATGCCGCTGTAAAACGGATAGATAAGTGCGGCATCCCAGCATGTGAGCGAGAGTTTTCAGGACAAAAGCCCTGACTTCAGGCCGAATGCACGGTACACAATACGCTGAGCCGACTCAATTGGCGAGTCAGAGGGCCATCTTTTTGACTTAAGGCAGTGCGGTATTTGTGTTTTTTACTACACGTGTTTTTCCTTAGGGAGCGGGAAAACGCGGGGGGTAGTGCTCCGAAAGCCTCTGCCGCGGGCTTTGGCGCGGCGCTTCGGGGATTTGAGCGCGAGCCGCTACAATGCGGCACCTTTATTTCTGAGACACCGGCCGGCCGTTTTCGCGCGGGCAACAAAAAACACCATGCAGAAACGCTTATGGGAAATGCTCGGCGCCGACCGTGCGGGTGCGGGCTTTTTGCTGCGCGCGGCTTTGATTACGGCGCTTGTCGCAGCCGTCACAGGCAGCCGCTACTTTACGGGTACCGAAGAGTGGGCCTTTTGGCAGTACGCGTACTTCTTTGTGTTTCTCACCGGGCATGTCTTTGTTCTGACGCTCCTCTTTTTGATGGTGCCGGGGTGGCCGCTCACTAAACTTGGGCTTAGAAAGTGCGCCTGGGGCTGGGCTTTTGCGGTGATTTTTCTGGGCCTCGTGCTTCTCGTGGCCGACACCTTTGTCTTTCAGCAGTTCAGGCTTCACATCAATCTCGCGATGCTTGAGATGACGCTTTTGGGCGGAGGTCAGATCGTGGCGTTTTCGCCCGTGATGCTGCTTGAGATTGCGGCGCTCACGGTGATCATTGCGTTTGTGTCGCTTGTGATCCTGAAGGCCGCGGCGGGCTGGAGCCGCAAGGGGCGCTTTACCGGTACGGCAGCCGCTTTGGTGCTCGCGGGTTTTGCGGTCGTGAACCTCACCTACGCCGTGTCATTTCCCCTGAAGAAGTCTGAGGTTCTCACGGCGACAGACCGCATCCCTTACGCGCAGCCCCTGAGAATGACAAAGGTTCTTTTAAAAACAGGTGTGATCACGCAGGCTGACATCGAAAAGGTGAAGACGGTGAGCGTGGGCTCGGCTTCGGGCCTTGATTACCCCAAAAAGCCCTTGGTTTGCACGGGGGACGTGAAGCCCATGAACATCGTCTTTTTGTTTGTGGATGCTCTGCGAAGTGACGTGGTGACGCCCGAAAACATGCCGCAGCTTTCGGCTTTTGCCCGAACGCAGGACACCTCGGTCTTCACGAACCACCACTCAGGCGGCAACGCCACCCGCACCGGCATTTTCTCGGTCTTTTACGGGCTGCCCGGACCCTACTGGTTTCCGGCGCTTTCATCAGGCACGCCGTCAGCCCTCATCACTGCCCTGCAAAAACGCCATTACGCGATCGGCACCTTTACGGGGGCGCCCTTGACGCGCCCGGAATTTCACGCGACGGTTTTTAGCGGCGAGCCTGGTTTACGTCTGCAGCCCCGGGGTGCGACGCCCTTTGAGCGGGACCGCTATTCGGTGGATGACTTCATCCGCTGGCGCAATGAACTCCCGAAGGACAAGCCCTTTTTCAGCTTCATTTTCCTTGACGCGGTGCACGCGTGCGCGGTGCCGGATGACCCGAAGTACCACGTCTTTAAGCCGTTTCTTTCAAGCGTGAATCAGCTGACGCTCACGAACGACACGGATCCCGTGCCGTACTTTAACCGCTACCGCAATTCGGCTTACTGGACGGACGGAGAACTCGCGCGCGTCACGGGGTACCTTAAGGAAAAGGGGCTCCTGGAAAACACGATCGTCGTGGTGAGTTCGGATCATGGCGAGGAATTTAACGACAATAAACTGAACTACTGGGGGCATAACGGCAACTACACGGACGCGCAGATCAAGGTGCCGCTCATCGTGCACTGGCCGGGAAAAGCGGGCAGGCGGGGGGACGAGGTGACGTCCTCCGCGGACCTCACGGCAACGCTTATTCCTGAGGCGCTCGGCTGCACCAATCCGACCATTGACTACACGACGGGCGAATCGCTCTGGAGCGAAAACCGCCGCAAAAACTGGTTTCATTCGGCAAGCTACAGCTCAAACGCCTTTGTGGAACCCGAGCGCATCGTGCTCATCAATAAGTTCGGAATGCTTGAGTTTCAGGATAAGACGGGGCGGCCCGCAAAGGACGAAACAATGCCCGCGTACCTTAAGGAAGCCGTCGATGAGCTTACCCGCTGGAAAAAGCGCTAGGCGCCTCTTTTGCCTTTAAAAATCAGGGTTTTTGCGGCTCTTGCGCACACAGGCGTTTGCAGGTAAAATTCGCCCCCTGATTTTTTGTCGGCCGCCGCAGATTTCCCCGTTTCCACTGAATCGGCGGCAAGAATGACCGTCAGACGTCAGCAAAACACATTCTCGGTGTCCGGAAGAATCGGGCATCTGACTATTTGTAGAAACGATTCAGTGACGGACAGTCGCGGCACCTTTTCCGCCGCGTTAAAGCACGGGCGCCATCCTTAGTGCGAGTCTGATTGCTGCGTCATAACCCATTAGGTGAAAATAATGAAGACCTTTTCGGCCAAGCCGCTCGAAGTCAAGCGCGACTGGTACGTGGTCGACGGCAGTGACAAGGTGCTCGGCCGCCTTGCCACCGAAATTGCCGCTCGTCTGCGCGGCAAGCACAAGCCCGAATTCACGCCGCACGTCGATACGGGCGACTACATCGTCGTGATCAACGCCGACAAAATCAAGCTCTCTGCCGAAAAAGCCGGCAAGAAGACCTACTACCGCCACACCGGCTATCCGGGCGGCGTGTATGAAACGACCTTCCAGGAAATGCAGGCCAAGCACCCGGGCCGTGCCCTCGAAATCGCTGTGAAGGGCATGCTTCCGAAGGGCCCGCTCGGCTACGCCATGATCAAGAAGCTGAAGATCTACGCCGGCACCGAGCATCCGCACACTGCTCAGCAGCCCAAGGTTCTTGATATTTAAGGAAGACAAAGATGATCGGCAACTACAACTACGGTACCGGCCGCCGCAAGAGCTCTGTGGCTCGCGTCTTCATCAAGCGCGGTACGGGCAAGATCGTGATCAACGGTCGTGAACTCAACGATTTCTTCAAGCGCGAAACCGGCCGTATGGTCGTCATGCAGCCGCTGCAGCTCACCGAAAACGTCGAAACGTTTGACATCATGGTCAACGTCACCGGCGGCGGTGAATCCGGCCAGGCCGGCGCTGTGCGTCACGGCATTACCCGTGCTCTGATCGACTACGATGCAAATCTGAAGAGCGTTCTCTCCAACGCCGGCCTCGTCACGCGCGACGCCCGTGAAGTTGAACGTAAGAAGGTCGGTCTGCGCGGTGCCCGCCGCGCCAAGCAGTTCAGCAAGCGCTGATATTGTTTGGACCTGCGTTTCTCCCGTATACTGCACCGATCGGCGCCGTACGGGAGAAAACGAGAGGGCAAAAACGAAAAGCCGCTTTCGGTCTATGGCCGCTGGCGGCTTTTTTGTATCCGCTCAAAACGCAAAACGGGAAGGAAACAGAATGGACAAGACAATCAAAGTCGGGATTGTGGGCGCAACAGGCTATACGGGAAGTGAACTGCTGCGCCTGCTGGCTAACCGCAGTGACGTGGAAATCACCGCGATTACCTCGCGCACCGAAGCCGGTAAATCCGTCACCGAACTCTTTCCCTTTCTGCGGGGGTTTTTGGACGATCTGAAGTTTTCTTCGCCCGATGCCGCTGATCTCACCGTCTGCGACTTTGTGTTTTTTGCTACGCCCCACGGCGTGGCGATGAATGCCGCGCGTGAACTCGTGAGTAAAGGCGTGCGGATCATTGACCTTGCAGCGGACTTTCGCCTGAAGGACGCTGAAGAATTTAAGCGCTGGTATAAGCTCGATCATGCCTGCCCGGAACTCTTGGCCGAAGCCGTCTACGGTCAGCCCGAGACTATGCGTGAGGCCATGAAAACCGCGCGTGTGGTGGGGATGGCAGGCTGCTATCCCACAAGTATTGAACTGGGCTTGGCTCCCTTGATGGCCTATGAAAAGGCGCATCCGGGCACCTTTGACCTCACGAGCATCATTGCCGACAGCAAGTCCGGGATTTCCGGGGCCGGTAAAAAGGCAAGTGTTTCACTCATTGCCGCGGAAAACATTGATAACTTTCATGCCTACGGGGTTGCAGGGCACCGCCACGGGCCTGAAATCGAGCAGCAGTTAAGGCTTCTGTCCGGCAACAAGGATCTGAGACTTACGTTTGTGCCGCATCTGCTTCCGGTGATCCGCGGGATTCACTCGACGATTTATCTGCGCTTTAGTAAGCCCGGCACGGAACTTGATGTGCAGACGCTTTTTGAAAAGCGCTATGCGGACGAACCCTTCGTTGACGTGATGCCTGCGGGATCAACGCCTGAAACACGCAGTGTGCGGGGATCAAACTTTGCTCGCATTGCCGTGCACCGTCCGCAGGGCGGGGACCTTCTGGTGATTCTTGTCGTGGAAGACAACCTTGTGAAGGGCGCTGCCGGTCAGGCCGTGCAGGCGATGAATCTGATGGCGGGCATTGATGAAAAGACAGGACTTTACCGGCCCGCAACGACGCCCTAAGGCGCTTGATCTACCCAAAAAATGCAGAGACCGGACTCGTTTGAGACACCGGTCTTTTTTTCTGCGGCAGGCGTCAGCCGATTCGCAAAGAAGCGGGTGCCTCCGCCCAAATCCTGTGAAGCGCCGCGTGAGAAGGCCCTCGGTTACGTTTGCGGCATACAGGTAAAGCGCGCGTTGGTTCCCGCAGTGTTTGAGAACAAGCGAGGTTTTGCCAATACCGCGGCGGCCGGTCTGAAGCTGATTTCTGAGGCCCCCTGGAAAACGCGTTCGCGGGCGGCGTGGAGGTGAGCAAGTTCAGTCTGTCGGCCGGTAAAGTGCATCGTCATAACTGGCTTTATGATAATTTCAGTTATGCTACTGCATGGGGGCGCGGCTTTTGCAGTGAAATCCGTCCACAACTGTTTGCAACTTTATTTTTGGGCGGTCCGCGGCAAGCCCGTATAATGCGGGCACTGCGCTTTTGACGGGCGCAGCCTACATACATACCTTAAGGGGAAAGTTGTGTTCCTGATTTCCGATGCAATGGCCCAGACGGCCGATGCAGCAGCCGGCGGCGCCGGCGGTCTGCTCATGCAGATTGTTCCGATTGTTCTGATTTTCGTTGTTTTCTGGTTCTTCCTCATCCGTCCGCAGCAAAAGCGCCAGAAGGAACACATGAAGATGTGTTCGGAGCTCGCCAAGGGTGATGAGATCCTGACGCTCGGAGGCATTGCCGGCCGTATTGCGGATCTTAACGACCAGTACATCGTGATCGAAATCAGCCGCGTGGACGACAAGCCCGTGACGATTACGATGCAGCGCGGTGCCGTTCAGACGGTTCTGCCCAAGGGAACGATCAAGTCGATCTGATGCTTTTTTGCGGCGGCCGTTTTGAGCCGCCCAACAAAAAGCTCCCGCGTAAACGGGCGCCCTCCGACCACTGACGGCGGCAGGCGCCCTTTTCGCGTTTTACCGGTAGCGCGCGTGTAACGCCGTGTCTGCCTTTTTCCGTCAGTTTCCGTTGAGAACATTTTTAAGCTCCCGGCGGATTGTTTTTGTTTGATTTCCTATGAACCGCTACGCTCTTTGGAAATACATCCTGATTGCCGTTGTGCTCATTGTGGCGGCGCTTTATACGCTCCCGAATTTCTACGGCGAATCGCCTGCCGTGCAGGTGAGTTCGGGTAAGTCCACCGTCAAAGTCGATGAGACGGTCCTTAAAAACGTGGAGAAGGCACTGGCCGATGCCAAGCTCACTCCCAACGGTGTTTTCTATGAGCAGGGCGCTCAGCAAAACACGGTGCGCGTGCGTTTTGATCCGACGCAGGGTGAAGAGCAGCTGCTCGCCCGCGAAGTGATTGAAAAGGCCCTGAACCCCGACAAAACCGATCCGGGCTATATCGTTGCGCCGAACCTTGTGCCCAATACGCCCTCGTGGCTTTTGAAAATCAACGCGCTTCCGATGTACCTCGGCCTTGACCTCCGGGGCGGCGTGCACTTTCTGCTGCAGGTTGATATGCGTACCGCGATTCAGAAGCGTGCGGAATCGACGGCTGCGGACTTAAGAACGCAGTTTCGTGACAAGCGCATCCGCCACGCAGGGATCAGCCGTACCGGCAACACCATTGAGGTGCTCTTTAATGACGCTGAGGAGCGCGCCCGCGCCATGGACGTGATGCGTCAGACGCAGCCCGATCTGTCGTTTCGTGAGGCTGACGAAGGCGGCAAACTCATGATCGTTGCGGAACTTTCGCAGAAAGCGATTCAAAACGTTCAGGAATACTCGTTAAAGCAGAATATCTCGACGCTGCACAACCGAATCAACGAGCTCGGTGTGGCCGAACCCGTGATCGCGCAGCAGGGCGCCGACCGTATTGTGGTGCAGCTCCCCGGTGTGCAGGATACCGCAAAGGCCAAGGACATCCTCGGCCGTACCGCCACGCTTGAAGTGCGTCTGGTGGACGATTCGCCCGAAGCCTATGCGCAGATGCAGCAGGGTAACGTCCCCTTCGGCGACGAAAAGTACATGGACCGCGAGGGCAGGCCCATTCTTGTGAAGCGCCGCGTGATTCTCACCGGTGAAAACTTAAACGACGCGCAGCCCGGGTTTGATTCGCAAACCCAGGAGCCCACGGTAAACCTCACGCTTGACAATAAGGGTGCCCGCATTTTCCGCGATGTGACGCGCGACAACGTCGGTAAGCGCATGGCCATCATCCTTTTTGAAAAGGGTAAGGGCGAAGTGGTGACCGCTCCCGTGATCCGTCAGGAAATCGGCGGCGGCCGTGTGCAGATTTCGGGCCGTATGACAACGATTGAAGCGACGGACACTGCACTGCTGCTGCGTGCCGGGTCACTTGCTGCTCCCATGGAAATCGTGGAAGAACGTCTGATCGGGCCGAGCCTTGGTGCCGACAACATTGAAGCGGGTTTCCGCTCCACGCTCTACGGCTTTGCGGTGGTTGCGATCTTCATGATGCTCTACTACCAGGTCTTCGGTGTCGTAAGCGCGATTTCCCTTGTCTGCAACGTCATGTGCCTTATCGCCATCCTTTCGATGTTGCAGGCAACGCTCACGCTTCCCGGTATCGCGGCTATTGCGCTTACCTTGGGTATGGCCGTTGACGCAAACGTTCTGATTAACGAACGCGTACGTGAAGAACTGAGAGTCGGACGAACGCCGCAGCTCGCGATCAGCGAAGGTTACGATACGGCCTTTAATACGATTCTTGACTCCAACATCACGAGTCTTATCGCGGGTCTGGCGCTTTTGATTTTCGGTTCCGGCCCGGTGAGAGGCTTTGCCGTGGTGCACTGCCTTGGCATCATGACCTCGATCTTTACCTCGGTCACTGTTTCGCGCGCGATGATCAACCTCATCTACGGGCGACAGAAGAAACTCGCCCGCGTGCATATCGGTCAGGTCTGGAAGCCCGACGCCGAGAAGGCGAAGGCTTAAGGGTGTAAACGGATTCGGAGTAAAAGAAAATGGAATTTTTCCGCATTCACAAAACCATTCCGTTTATGCGCTTTTCGCATATTCTGAATGCGATTTCGTTCATTTCCTTTGCGGTGGCGGTCTACTGGATCTTCGCGCACGGCCTGGCGTTTTCCATCGAATTCACGGGCGGTACGCAGGTTGTGGTGAATTACCCGCAGGCGGTGTCGGCTGAGGAAGTCCGGGGCCAGATTCAGCAGGGACTCAAGGTCGAAGCGGCCGTGCAGAATTACGGCACGGCGCGCGACCTGATGATCCGCCTTCCGATGAAGGCCGGTGAATCTTCGGGCCAGCAGGCGCAGGAACTCATGAAGGTGTTAAGCGTCAAAGAACCGGGCGTAAAGCTTCTTAACAACGAATACGTTGGTCCGCAGGTGGGTGAGGAACTTGCAACCGACGGCGCGACGGCGCTGCTTTTGGTTGTGATCGGCATCATGATCTACCTCGCGTTTCGTTTCGAATGGAAGTTTGCCGTTGCGGCGATCATCGCAAACCTGCACGACGTCATCATCGTCATCGGTATTTTTGCGATCATGCAGTGGGAGTTTTCACTGCCGGTGCTTGCGGCCGTGCTCGCGGTGCTCGGCTATTCCGTGAACGAATCGGTGATTATTTTCGACCGCGTGCGCGAGCACTTCCGCAAGATGCGCCGCACCTCAACGGTTGAGGTCATCAACTCCGCCATCACGGCAACGATTTCGCGAACGGTGATCACGCATACGTCAACGCTTGCCATGACGCTTTCGATGTTCTTCTTCGGGGGCCCGGCGCTGCACCACTTTTCGCTCGCGCTCACGATCGGCATCTGCCTTGGTATTTACTCCTCGGTCTTCGTGGCCGCAGCAATTGCCATGTACCTGGGTGTGAAGCGTGAAGACCTCGTGAAGCCCGTCAAAAAGGACGAAGTCCAGGAAATGGTACCGTAACGGGAAGGCCCAAAAAACTGACGCGGGTCAACCTGAAAACGCTGCCCTTGGGCGGCGTTTTCATCAGGCCCGGCAGTAAAAACGGTGAGGGAGGAAGTCCTGTGACCATAATGCAGGGAGAGGCTTGTTAATACGATAATACTATCGCGCATTGATTAACGATAGATATTGTGTAAAAATCCGGGTAACTCAAGAACGGATGCAGAAACTCCCGTCCCGGAAGAAGTAAGCTCCGCCATAACGATAAGGAAACCCCAGCATGAAAAATACGACCAAGCTTCTTAACTCCTACATCGCTTCCCTTCTGGTCTGGAACGTGAAGCTGCACAACATTCACTGGAATGTGACCGGTCACCTCTTTAAGCCAGTTCACGAATACACCGAAGCTCTTTACGACCGCGCCTTCGATGCCTACGATGATGTGGCTGAAATCCTCAAGATGCGCGATGAAAGCCCGGTGGCCACGCTCAAGGACTCCCTTGCTCAGTCCGTCATCAAGGAAGGGACCTTCAAGACGGTCTGCTGCAGCGAAGCCGTGGCGATGATTGAAGCCGATATGAAGACGATGCAGAAGCTCGCTGCAGAAATCCGCGATGCAGCTGCTGAAAATGACGACTTCCAGGTTCAGGCTCAGTTTGAAGAATTCCTGAGCGGCTTTGCCAAGGATCTGTGGTTCATCCGCGCGATGCGCACCGACGCTGATGCCGCTTCCTGCGACACCAAGCCCGCTGCCAAGCGCGCCTGCCGCAAAGCGAAGTAATCAGAGAGTTTCTCCTCCTTGAGAACGAATCCCCGTTGGGTGTGGTGCCCGGCGGGGATTTTGCGTTTGACGAACCGGGTAATTGCCTCCGAATTCCCCTGCGAGGTAAAGCTTTTCGAGGTTGTTGCTGCCGGCAATGGTTCGTCGGTTAGTTCCATGTAACGGGCAACTGCCGGACGGAAACGGTCCTTCGGACATGAGCGGGCTGCAGAGGTCGCACGAACTGCAGGGATGGCGGATTTCCGTTCTCAGAGAACGATCCCCGGGTAGAGCGTTTTCAGCGTCTCTTCCAGCACCGGCTGCACCATAATCGGCAGGTGCTTGTCCTCGGCCTGATGGTTTTTGAGAACCTTTTCGACGGTTTCCTTCCAGGCAGGAGGATATTCGCTTTCAGTCCAGTTGCCGCGGCCGCGCCCGAAGTGCGCGACGGCCAGATACAAAAGTACCGACTGCAGCATGAAGTCTTCAAGCGCCGCATGACTCCAGGCGGCGGTCACGCCGTTTTGCTCCTTTTTGCGGCTGTACATATGAACGGCTCCGACGGCACCCGCGGCGCCGAGAATGGCGCCGATCAGTGCGCCAGTGCCGAGCGTGAGCCCCCCGGTCATGAGATCTGCGGAGAGGCCGCCCGCGGCCCCCGCGCCGATGGCACCCGCAAGCCCCGCCTTTGCTTCTTTACCGGCCGAAGCCTGATGCCAGGAGGCTTTGAGTCTCCCGAAAAGCTCTTTGGGTTCGACCTGACCGGTGAGGCCGTTTACAGCCAAAAGTTCTCGCGCGAGGGTATTAAAGTCGTCTTCTGCGCGGTGCACGAGTTCGGTCTGCGCTTTTTTGGCGGGGTCTCCCGTCATATCGGCGTTTTTAAAAAGCCCCACGGATTTGCCGAAAAGCCGCACGCGGTCCAGAAGCGAAATGTCCTCGACCTGCGCTTCATCGCTCACGCGGGTATTGATGAAGGCGCTCACGGCTTCCGCACTTTGGTAAAAGGCCTTTTTGCGGTGCTCGCGCCAGGCGGCCTTAAGTTCCGCGTAGGGCTTTTCATACACGGGAGGAAGTGCTTTGCCGATACTTTCAAAAAGGGCAAACTCCTGCACCCAGCAGCGGGCAAAGGCGTCCATGGCAAGAACATCTTTGACGATATCGCAGCCTTTTAACGCATCCTTCCAGCGCTGCACTTCAAGCCTTTCTTCGCGAGCGGGCTTTGGTTCGCCCATCTGGTTTAAAAGCACGATGACGGGCTTGCCGATCCACTTCAGAATCTTCATTTCCGCGGCGACGTAGGGAGCGGCCTCGGGCAGCTGTGCGGCGTTGACGAGGTAGAGAACGACGTCGGTGATGTCTCTGACGTGTAAAAGTGCCTTTTGGTTGAGCCATTGCGACTTGTTGGCAACACGGTCCCAGACTTCACCCAAAAACCAGCCCAGGGGGTTGCTGCGCGCCTCAAGGCGCTTGGCAAGATTCACGGAATTACCGAACCCCGGTGTATCCCAGAGAATGAGCCGTGCGCCGGAAGGAACGTCAATTAAGGGGTAGGGGTCTGCGGTCACCGTCACGTGCGCGCGGTCGGCAATCTCGCCGATATCGCGGTTTAAGAGGGTGCGCGCCAGCGTCGTCTTGCCGATGTTGGTGTGGCTCACGATGCTGAGGTTGATCGTGGCGTCATGAATCTCAGTGGTCATGGCTTTATGCCTTGGATGTAATCAGCGCCCGGCCGGCGGCCTGGGTGCGAAGCTTCTGAACGATGCCGGCAGCGGCATCGGCCCCCGTGAGCGTATAGGCGCGCACCTGATGCGCTTCGCAGAAGGTCTGCCAGGCTTTTTCACGCTCCCGGACGCGTTCCGGATAGCGCGCAAACGTGAGCGAAAATTCGGCGGCATCAATGATGACCACAAAGGCGGTTTTATCCTCAGGGCACTGGGCTTTGAGAATCTCAAGGCCCTGTCCGTGCACGTCGTCTTCGGGGGTGTGTGCGGCATCAAGCCACACAAGCACAATCGTTTTGCGCCCGTCAGCGGCGTCAGCCGCCGTTTCGGGAATCAGAAGCGCTTCATTATCAAAGTCCACGGGCACAAGGACAATGCCTTTTTTATCCGGCCAGGCGGCTTCAAAGGCTTTGAGTGCCGTACCCTGCCGGTCAATCAGGGGTTGCGGCGCAAGAATCACGGTGCGACCGAGCGCGGCATCCTGCCGGCACTGACTTAAGACCGTTTCATAGTAGGTGTCGTTGAGCGTGACCGGTACCGCGGCGCGGAATTTTTTAATGCGGTGCCGTGCAAGAAACGCCAAGAAAAGGCGCGGAATGATGATCACGACCGCCGTGATCACCATGAGGCGGATGAGCCACGGAGCGGCTGTTGCGGGTTCCTTAAGGTAAGCAAGGCGGTCTGAGCGCATGGCTTCGACCATGTCAACGTCGGGGATCGCGGGAAGGCCCCCGACGGCCGGAATAAGTCCGAAGGTGTGATCAAGAAAGGCTTTGACGGCAGTGGGGTTATCTGCGAGCCACGTGCTTTCCCAGCCCGCCCAGTAGGCCGTGCCGAAGCCTCTTACCAAAAGGCTTACGGTAAGGCCGAGCGCAAAAAAGAGCGCCGCGGCGTGCAGAAGTTCCGAGACTGTGTAACGCACCAGGGGCGCCGTGACGGATAGCCACATTTTGAGAAACGCGCCTTTCCAGCCGCGGTGAAGCCCGGCAAAGGAAAAGCCGGAAGCAAGACGCACAAGCGTTGTGCGCAACGGGAGGTTTACCTGTCCGTCAATCTTGCGTCCTAAAAGTCCCACGACCCCCAAAAGCAACAGGACGTAAATCAGAAGGTTCCAGACAATCACCGTCCAGTACGGGGGCGAGAGGAGATTGACGATGCGCGCGGGACTGGCGATTCGGTCAAACAAGGCGCCAGCGAAAAAGGCGGCGATGACGAAAAGTACGCCAAGCGTTCTCGCTAAAAGCGCGCGCGTTACCACGTCGGTTTTAAGGCCCTTGTCTTTGGCGGACGCAAGCACCCGCCGGGCGCGCTCTGCTAAAAGCTCTGCGGCGGTGGCTTTTTCTCCGAGCGCGTGCGCGGCCTTCAGGCCCGCTTCGGCAAAGTCAGCGGAGGAAAGGCCCTTGACGCCCTCCCGGGCGGCGCTTTCTTCAAGCGAGCGCACGAGAAGCACGCACTTGGCGTCTTCAATCGGCATTTTTGCCGTCGGAATTTTCTTTTTCTCTGCCATTGCCGGGCCGCCGGGGTTGATCTCGATGTAAAGCATTGTACAAAGGCGGCGGGCAAAGGGGCTCTCAGAAACACCCTTTGTGCGGTAACAGAGTGTGCGTTTTACGGAGTTGTCTGCGCGGATTTGACGATCGCAAGGAGCTTTTCGGCTGCCGCCTTGGGATCGGGTTGCCCGCAGACGGCAGACACGACCGCAATGCCGTCCGTGCCCGAGGCGACGATGTCGGCTGCATTAAAGGCCTTGATGCCGCCGATTGCCACCGTCGGCAGCCTTGCCGCACGGGTGATCGCCTGAAGTCCATCCAACCCGCAGGCGGGTTCGGCATCCGTCTTGGTGGGGGTCGCAAAGACCGGGCCCACGCCGAAGTAGTCGATGGGCGTCGTGTCGGCGGCCGTCAGTTCCGCAAGGGTGGTGACGGAAAGCCCCAGAATGCGGTCACCTCCGATAATCGCGCGTGCGTCTTCGGGCGTCAGATCCCTTTGGCCCACGTGAAGACCGTCGGCATTTACAGCAAGGCAGACGTCTGCATCGTCGTCCACAATCAGGGGGACGTGATACGGAGCAAGCACTGTTTTCAGCGCCCTGCCGCACTCAACGAGCTGCCGCTTTTTCCAGCCCGGGGCCCGTAACTGTACGACGGTGGCGCCGCCCGCGCACGCGGCGCGCGCCGTTTCAATCATGCCGTCTTCCCCGCTGCAGAGCACGGGGTCGAGCACAAGGTAAAGCGAAAGATCGATGGGGTGTGTGGAAGGCATAGGGGCGGCGTTTTAAAAAAGGGCGTGCCGGAAAAGCATGCCCTTTGCGAACGATTAATAGAAGTCCTTGGCCTGCAGAAGCTGCAGTGCGTCGATGTAGGCGGTCCTAAAGCTTCCCGGGCCCGAGGAGACGCCCGCGGCCTGCTCTGCGGCGCGTTTGGCTAAAGCACAGGCAGCGGCCGCGGCCTCAAGGGGGTGCTCGGTTTTGGCGATAAAGGCTGCGACAAGCGCCGAGAGCGAGCAACCCGTGCCCACCACAAGCGTTGCCTGACGGTTGCCGCCCGTGACGTAAAGCGTGGTGCGGCCGTCGGTGATGTAGTCGGTTTCGCCGGTGACGCAGACGATGCACGCGCGCGCTGCGGCCAGATTTTGGGCGGCCGAAAGCGCCGCATCGCTGGAATCCGTGGAGTCCACACCCTTGCCGCCCTTACCGGCGCCCGCCAAGGCCATGATTTCAGAGGCATTGCCGCGGATTACCGTGGGTTTGAGTTCCAAAAGGCCGTTAATCATGCGGTCGCGCCATGGGATAAGGCCGGCGGCCACGGGGTCTAAAACCCAGGGAACGCCCGCGCGGTTGGCGGCGTCAACGGCCAAGTGCATCACTTCAGCCTGCTCAAGCGTTAAGGTGCCGACGTTCACAAGGAGCGCTGAGGCAATACGCACGAAGGAACTCACTTCTTCCTTGGCAATGATCATCGCGGGAGATGCGCCCGCGCTAAGAAGGACGTTGGCGGTAATTTCCTGCACGACCTGATTGGTGAGACAGTGCACTAGGGGCACTGTCTGACGCAGGTGAAAAAGGTGCGTAGCCGTTGTTTCCGGATCAAGGCGCTTGGGAGGAAGGGGGTTTGTGGACACAGTGTGGTCTCCGGAGAGAATCGTTTAAATAAAGGCCCGTACGAGCATGTAGGTTGCCAGGCACAAAAGCAGGCACGCAAAAATCCGCTTTAAGGGCTTGGTGTCAATGCTGTGGGCGGTTTTGGCACCTAAAGGGGCGGTGAGAACGCTCATGGCGGCAACAGAAAGAAGTGCCGGCCAGTGAATGTAGCCCAGCATGTGCTCGGTTCCGGCAAGTTCAGGATTGCCCCAGCCCGCCCAGATGTAGGAAAGGGTTCCTGCAAACGCGATGGGGAAACCGAGCGCAGCAGAGGTCCCCACGGCTTTATGCATCGGGACGTTGCACCAGACCATAAAGGGTACGGAAATAAAGCCCCCGCCAGCGCCGACCAGAGACGATACGGCGCCGATCCCGGTGCCCGCGCCGAAAAGCCCCGGCGCAGCCGGAAGCTGCCGGGTGGGCTTGGGTTTGGCGTTAAGAAACATTTTGAGTGCTGAAAAGCCCACAAATGCCGCAAAGACAATTGAAATCCAGAAGGTGGGCAAAAGGCTCGAAAGCTTGGCGCCTAACGCCGCGCCCACCAAAATCCCGGGCGCAAGCCACAGAACCACCTTCCAGAGCACCGCGCCGCGGTTGTTGTGCGCTCTCACGGAAGAAAGCGACGTAAAAAGAATCGTGGAAAGGGAGGTGGCAATCGCGGCGTGCACGACGACTGCGTCAGGCACGCCCGCCATCGACAAAATAAGCGTCAGAAAGGGGGTGAGGACCATACCCCCGCCGATTCCGAGCAGGCCCGCGAGGTACCCCGTGCAGGCCCCGAGCACCAAAAGGGCGGCAATGAGTTCAAGCGACATTGCGGGCGTTTTTAACGAGGTGATCCATGATGTAGCGCCAGTGATGTTCCTCAACGGGCGTTATGGAGAGGCGGTTGCCGCGGGAAAGCACGAGCATGCCCTCAAGTTCCGGGGTGGCTCTTAAGACGGAGAGCGGAATCGGGTCGATACGCGTGACGGCTTTCACGTCCAGCGCGAGCCACCGCGGCTTTTCGTGCGTGCTTTTGGCATCAAAGTATTCGCTGGCGGGATCAAACTGCAGGCTGTCGGGGTAGGTTTCCGAGGCAATTTCGGCAATGCCTGCGATACCGGGTTCGGCACAGCTTGAGTGGTAGAAAAGCACGCCGTCACCCACCGTCATTTTGTCGCGCATGAAGTTGCGGGCCTGGTAGTTGCGGATGCCCCACCAGGAGACTTTGTGTTCGGGCAGGCCGCAGACATACTCAAAACTGCATTCCCCCGGTTCGCTTTTCATCAGCCAGTACATGACGCTTAACCCATGTCGGAATTTGAAAAAAGAAAAACCCTGCACAGTGTTTCGGGCTACGTCGCCTAGACCGAAAGTCCAGGTGGCCGCGGTCGGAGCGGAAATCGGACCAGGCAACGCGTGCCCGGTGCACTATCGGCTCTCTGACTTAAGCGGCCTTGCACACAGTGCATAGGTTAGGAACATTGGAGCCCTTATTGAAACACCCGCAGGGTAAGGTCATTATAGGCAAATGCGGCTTATCCCAACGTGATGCCGTTCGAAAAAAGAGCGGGGGAGAGCGGAGGGAGAAACGCGAATCGTGGCAAAAAAGGACCTGACCGGAAGGGCTTAGGCGTGCGGCACTGGAGAGTGACGGCTCCGAGTCCCGACTGTGGTTTCTCAGGGGAAAAGTGCTGTTTGGACGGAGAATGCCGGGCGTGGAAAGGAAAACACCCGCACAGAAGACAAAACCTTCTCGCGGGTGTTCTTTGGGACAGCCTTCAGAAGGCTGTCAGACTTTTTTCAGAGCGGCTTCGCAGCGCGAGCGCAGTCCGAGCATTCGTTCGGCACAGGCTGCGTCCTCGGGATTTTCGCCGAGGCGTCCGGAAATCGAATCAAAGGCGATTTCCAGAGCCGCCGTCACGGCAAGGCGCTCAGCCGTGAGCGTCGTGTCGGCGGTGTGCAGCCGCTGAGCTCTGGAATTGATCAGATCAGCGGCCGCCTGCAGTGTTGCGCTGTCATCTTCGGACACATTGAAGAGGTAGTCGCGGCCGAGAATTTTTAGCGTCATGCGGGGCATGGATCAACTCCCGAAATTGGGTTTAGGCGCGGGGCAGTTCGGATTCAAGACCGGCAACCAGTTTGCTGATGCGGTCTTCGACAGCGCTGCTGTCGGCTTTGAGCTGCGCGATCTCGGCGTCCTTGCGCGCGAGTTCCTCGCGCAGCGTTTCAAGTTCCTTCTTGGCGTCCGCGTAGGCCGTAAGAAGCTGAAGAACGGAGTTTTCCAACTGATCAAGTTGTTCTTTCATGACTGATTTTTTCCTGCTGGTAAAAAGTTCCCTTGGAAAAAGCGCCGGCTTTTTCCGTCGGGCGTAATGGTATCAAAGCGTAATGCCGAGGACATCAGCCATGCTGAAAAGTCCTGTGCGTTTTTCTGTAACAAAGCGTGCTGCCTCCAGAGCTCCTGCGGCGTAACCCGCGCGGGAACCTGAGCGGTGCGTGATTTCAATGCGCTCACCGGGCCCGGCAAAGATCACGGTGTGGTCTCCCACAACGTCGCCGCCCCTGAGCGCGGCAAACCCGATCGTTCCGGTTTTGCGCTCGCCCGTGTGGCCTTCGCGCGACAAAACCGCAACATCCTCAAACTTAACGCCGCGCGCTTTGGCGGCAACGCGCCCCATTTCAAGCGCGGTGCCCGAAGGGGCATCGACTTTTTTGGCGTGATGCATCTCAACGATTTCGCAGTCGTAGTCGGCAAGGACACGGGCGGCTTCGGCAACAAGCTTAAAGACGGCGTTCACACCCTTACTCATGTTCGGGGCAAAGACTACGGCAATCTCTTCGCCTGCAGCGCCGATTGCGGCTTTTTCCTCGGGGCTGAAACCCGTGGTTCCGATCACAATGGGTTTTTTAAGTTTCCGGCAAAGCGCAAGGTAGGCCATCGTGCCCGCTGGACGCGTGAAGTCAATCACCACGTCACTCACGGAAAACGCTTTTTCGGCGTCATCGGTGTAGGTGAGCTTTGTGCCGGGAACGGGCTGCCCCAGAGAAGCGCTTTCAGATGGGACAAGCGCCGCGGCAACCGTGATGTCAGAAGCGGCCGCTGCCGCCTCAAGGATCATTTTCCCCATGCGGCCGTCGGCACCCGTGACGGTAATGGAAATCGGTGTCATAGTTTTTGTGTTGTTTCCTTAGGGGGCCGGATTAAAGTCGGTTTCACGCCCGAGGATCATTTCGTCGGCCTGCCTTTCGGTGGGAAGCGCCTTGTGTTCGGCCTTTGTCATGCGGCCCGCGTCATCAAAATAAATCGTGACGCGGCGCACCTGAATGTCGCCGCGGCGGGGGTTCAAATAGTAGGTGTAGTCCCAGCGGTCTTTATGCAGAGGGCTTTGAATCAAAGGCTCTCCGAGGAGAAACTGCACCTGCGCCTGGGACATGCCGGGCTCAAGCTGCTCAATCATTTCGCTCGTGATGAGGTTACCCTGGTGCACGTCGGGCCGGTAAACATAGCTGTTGAAGTTACAGCCGGCGGTAAATGCGGCAGCGGCAGCCGTAAGGACAACAAGGGTTGTGCGCAGAGACATTCGGTTTAATTCCGGGAGGTCAGGATTAGTCAAAAAGAGTGTGTCGGCGAGACACGGCAACATTGTATGATAGCGGGTATCAGGAGCGGGTACGTGATTATTTGTATTCTCCGGAGAAAGTGTTCCCTGTTTTTCCGGTGTGTGTGATTTTTGTTCAGATCCCCGCGCAGTCTGGAGAGATTAAGAGCTATGGCAATGACTTACGGTATCAGAGAGCCGGAAGAAGAACTGAAAACAGCGGGACTGAAGGCAACGGCTCCCCGCATGAAGATCCTGGAAATCTTTCAGAGAGCGCAGCAAAACCCCGAAGAGCGGCATTTGAGTGCGGAAGACGTCTATAAGCAGCTTCTCAAGGAAAACCTGGATGTGGGCCTTGCGACCGTCTACCGCGTCTTAACGCAGTTTGAGGCGGCGGGCATTCTCGTGCGTCACCATTTCGGCTCAGACCGGGCGACTTATGAGATGGATGACGGCGATCATCACGATCACATTGTCTGCACGCGCTGCGGCCGTGTGGAAGAGTTTGTGGACCGCGAGATCGAGCGGCGTCAGAGACAGGTCGCCGAGAAGATGGGTTTTACGATGGAAAGCCATTCGCTCTCGATGTACGGGATTTGTGCCGAATGTAAGGCAAAGGAAGAAGAGAAGGCTAAGAAGATGGCGGGGTTGTAGCTTTCTTTTGTTATGGCATCTCACCTCTGGCGGGAGGAGAACTAATTAATCCTTTAAGATATTGGGCGTGGTATTTATCTAATTATTCGCATTGAGCGGTTTTTGTTGTCTGTGACAACCTTGGACACATCAGGCTTTTGCCCGAATGGGTTGTGTGATGAACAAACTGTTTCAATGCTGCAAATATCGAGATATGGCCCGAATTCTTCTTTTCGGCAGTCAGGGAATGTTAGGGCGAACGCTTTGTCATCGCCTGAGCGGCTTTGACATAGTGCCCGCAAGTCACTCTTCGGTTGATATCGTTAATTCTGATGCAGTTGATGCGCTTGTAGAAAAGGTTAAGCCTGAGGTTGTGATCAACTGTGCAGCCATGACACAGGTAGATCTGTGTGAATCAGAGCAAGATAAAGCATTTGCGGTTAATGCCTTGGGGGCGGGGAATATCGCCTCTGCATCAAATCGGTGCGGAGCCAAGCTCTATCACATCTCAACTGACTATGTGTTTGATGGCGTGGCAGACAAATCTTACAGTGAGTTTGATGAGCCCCATGGTTGTCAGACTGTCTACGGAAAATCAAAATTGGCAGGGGAGTGCTTGGTTCGCTCTCTAGCACCAAATCATGTCATTGCTCGTGTATCTTGGCTTTATGGAGCCGGAGGCCCTAGTTTTGTTCATACGATGTTAAAGCTTTCAGAACGAGGGCTTTCAGAACTAAAAGTAGTTAGCGATCAAGTGGGCAATCCGACTAGTTGTGATGCTGTTGCAAAGGGATTGCAACAGCTTTTACAGCATTCATCTTATTCAGGAACAATTCACTTAACGTGTGAAGGCCAAGCAACCTGGTATGAATTTGCCTGTGAAATTTTTGCTCAGGCAGGGATTCGCCAAAAAGTTATTCCGTGCACCACGGAAGAATATCCGAGACCAGCACCGCGCCCGAGGAATTCCCGGCTGGACAAATCTGTTCTTCGTCTTCTAGGGTTTGAGCAGATGCAGGATTGGCGTATGGCCTTGCACGATTTCATAACCCAAGAATGGCCTCAATCGGACAATATTTGTTCAAAACACATTAATTTATAAGGCAGCAACAAGAAAGTTACTGCCTTTATGACATTTTTCTGCGCTGTATCACTATAACTCTTGATTTCTTAGGACTTCCATGATGACTTCCGTGCAAAGAACATTGCTAGTTACCGGAGGAGCTGGTTTTATCGGCAGTTGCTTTGTTCTGCAACGTATTGCGGCTGGCGACAGAGTTATTAATCTCGATAAACTCACCTACTCAGGAAATTTGGAAAATCTTAAAACGGTAGAAGAGAATCCTTTATATGTTTTTATTCAAGGGGATATAGGTGATGAGAACGTGGTAAGAAGAATTCTTACTTCTTATATGCCTGATGCAGTAGTGAATTTTGCTGCTGAAAGTCATGTAGATCGTTCAATAGTTGATCCAGATATATTTGTCCGCACGAATGTGTTGGGCACTGAGGTGCTGTTGAGGACTGTGAAAGACTGGTGGTTGACGCTTAATGAAACAAAGAAGGTAAATTTTCGATTCCACCATGTTTCTACTGATGAGGTCTATGGGACACTTGGCCCTGATGATCCTGCTTTTACGGAAAAAACGCCCTATGCACCAAATTCACCATATTCAGCTTCAAAAGCATCTAGTGATCATTTCGCCAGAGCATTTTTTGAAACCTATGCATTGCCGGTGTTAATTACAAATTGCTCCAACAATTATGGTCCAAGACAATTTCCGGAGAAATTAATCCCTTTAATGACGCTCAATGCTGTACAAGGAAAGCCGCTTCCGATATACGGAAATGGGAGCAATATACGTGACTGGTTACATGTTGAGGATCATTGTATTGCAATCAATAAAGTATTGTCCGAAGGAAAGCCGGGACAGGTATTTAATATAGGCGGCAAATCAGAGAGGACAAATTTGACGATAGTTAAAAATATTTGTTCAATTCTTGATCGAATTAGACCACGCACAGATGGCTGTTCGTATGCCGAGCAAATTAGCTTTGTTAGAGACCGACAAGGGCATGATTTTCGCTACGCGATTGATACTTCAAAGATTGAAAATGAATTAAATTGGAGCCCGCAGCATAATTTTGAAGAAGGATTGGAAGAAACAGTTGCATGGTATTTGGACAATGCGGAATGGGTGTCTCATGTTCAATCTGGTGAGTATCAAAAATGGATTGCACGGAATTACGAGGGAAGATTTAAATGACGACAGAAAAGAAGAGTAACTGGAGAGGGATTATCTTGGCCGGAGGGTCTGGAACTCGACTTTTTCCTTTGACTCGCAGTATCAGCAAACAGTTGATGCCAGTTTATGACAAGCCGATGATTTACTATCCTTTGGCAGTCCTGATGAAAGCTGGAATTCGTGATATTGCCATAATTACTACGCCGGATCAGCAGGCACTGTTTAAGGAACTTTTGAAAGACGGTTCGCAATGGGGGTGTAAGTTTGAGTATGTTGTTCAGGAACGCCCCGAAGGGTTGGCCCAAGCATTTCTTCTTTGCGAGAGTTTTATTAAAGGCCATAATACAGCGTTGATTCTTGGGGATAATCTTTTTTTTGGTCATGGATTGTCAGAGTTGACTGAGAGGGCTATGGCCCGGCAGACCGGTGCGACAGTCTTTGGGTACCACGTGCAGGATCCGGAGCGTTATGGTGTTGTTGAGTTTTCCTCTGATAATCGTGTTGTCTCTCTGGAGGAGAAACCAAAACATCCTAAATCTAACTATGCAGTGACAGGTTTGTATTTCTATGATTCTTCAGTTGTTGAAAAGGCTAAACAAGTGAAGCCCTCGGCACGAGGTGAATTGGAAATTACTGACCTAAATAAGCTTTATTTAGAGGATGGGCAGTTAAGCGTGGAGCTTATGTCTAGGGGAATCGCATGGCTTGATACAGGTACTCACGAGTCCTTGCTCGAGGCAGCATCTTTTATTCATGCCGTGGAGGAACGACAAGGACTGATGGTTGCCTGTATTGAAGAAATAGCTTGGAGACGTGGTTATATAACATCAGATCAGGTCAGGAAAATGGCTTTGCCAATGGAAAAAAACCATTATGGGCAGTATCTTTTGAATATTTTGAGATCCGAAAAATAAGATGGAAGTGACAAAAACGCGAGTAGATGGTGTTCTGTTGATTAAGCCTAAAGTGTTTGGTGATGAGAGAGGTTATTTCGTTGAGACTTATCAAAAAGAGCGTTATTCAGAAATCGGAATAACACACCCTTTTGTGCAGGATAATCATTCCATGTCCCGTAGGGGAATATTACGTGGGCTGCACTACCAAACAAAACACCCTCAGGGAAAGTTAGTAATGGTATCGTTAGGTGCAGTCTTTGATGTGGCTGTTGACATTCGTCCGGACTCTCCTACATTTGGTAAATGGTTTGGTGCGATATTGTCTCAGGAAAATCAGCATCAACTTTGGATTCCGCCTGGGCTGGCTCATGGTTTTTTGGTTCTGAGTGATATTGCACATTTTCACTACAAATGTACAGATTTCTATGATCCGAAGAATGAGACATCTATTCTTTGGAACGATCCGGAATTGAACATTGAGTGGCCTTTTGCGGAAGATGTGGTACTGTCGCAGAAAGACATGAATGCACTTTCATTTAAATCAGCTGTTCAACTGAAATAAAGTTTGTTCTGTTAGACGGCTATACTTAATAGGTGATGAGACATGGTCAATATTCAAGTTCAAACAGTCCTTTTTAAGTCAGATCTAAACTTGCTGTTTCGCTCATTGGATTCTGTTTGCAATGCGGCGAAATTATTCAATGACGGGATTTGTTTGAACTTTTGTATTGGAGACGCCTCTCCAGAGCAAAGCATAGAGAATCAGTATCTGCCCAAGACATTAGGTAATGGTATAAATATTTGTTATTCGTATTTTAATGAAAATACAGGATTTGGACGGGGCATAATCGTCTTGGTCTTGGGACAACCTCTGATTATATTTTAATAATAAATCCGGATATTTTTCTTAGCGGTGATTTTTTTATTGAAACATTGCCTCTTATATGTAGCTCTGATGTGGGAATTGTAGAGGCCAGACAGGTTCCTCTTGAGCACTCGAAGGAATATGATATTCTGACAGGGGAAACGTCTTGGGCATCCGGTGCTTGTTTTTTTATCCGGACTGATATTTTTAATCAGTTAAAAGGATTTGATGAGAATTTCTTCATGTACTGTGAAGATGTGGATCTCAGTTGGAGAGTGAGGAACTTAGGGTATCGTATCCTGTATCAACCTAGGGCCTTGGCCTTCCATGACAAACGGCTGTCTGTCTCAGCTAAATCCAATCCGACAGAATTTGAAATTTATCATACCTGTTTGAGCTCGCTTTTGATGGCATACAAATGGAAAAACAAGCAATTGTACAAAAAATTACTCAGAGAATATGAAGGGGCGCTAAATTTGAAAGGATTGTTGGATGAATTTCTAGAACGCAAGAGCAAACTGCAAATCCAGGACAAAAATTATTATTCTGGCAAAAATTTCCATATTAATAGATATGTGTTTTAGGGCGTGATATAAATGGAAATTAATATAAAAACATTTGGCCCTAGTACAAATTTGGAGATGCTGCTTAAGGGGCTAGGTGAGAGTCAAAAATTTTTGGTAAATGACGGTCTTGATTATAAGAAAATAATTGATGAAGATCGTTTTAATAAGAACTCAGTTTTTTTGAGTGTCTTAATTCGAACGCAGGGTAAGAGACGAGAAACATTAAAAGAAACGCTGCTCTCTTTATATGCTCAGACGAACCAGGATTTTGAAATTATTCTGCTGGCGCACAAAGTTGAGAAGGAATGCATAAGAGAGATTGAGGAAGTGTTGGCACTTCAACCCGCCAAGTTTAGAGAAAAAATTCGACTTATACGGGTAAGTTATGGAGAGAGAGGGGCGCCATTGAATGCTGGGTGGGCATATGCCAGGGGGAGGTATGTGTCTATTTTGGATGATGACGATGTAGTTTTCGCACACTGGATAGAAGAATTTTCAGCTCTAGCAAACACTAATATGGGAAGAATTCTTCATGCGTATTCAGTTACTCAGTTATGGTCAAGAATGAGTAACGCATGTTCATCTCATATATTGCGTGCATGTGGAGCTCCAAGACCCTTTTATTGCTCTAACTTTTCATGGTTAAGCCAGTTGCAGTCTAATTCGTGCCCTACATTATCCTTGGCATTCCCTAGTTATTTGTTTCAAGAGTATGGTTTCCGTTTTGATGAAATGCTTACTACGGTTGAGGATTATGATTTTCTTCAGAGAACTGCACATATCGCAGGAGTCGTAGATGCTCCTGTGATTACATCAATATACCGAAAGTGGGAAAATGTTGAAAATTCTGCCACTCTTCACCCGATAGATGTATGGGATAAAAATATATTAAAGATCAACGAGAGAACTAAAACTACATCGTGGGTGCTTCCTCCGGAGGGGATGTCAGAAATATTGACATTGTTGTCAGTCCGAAGAATTGGACGAGCCTTGCAGATAAAAGATTTTGAAAGAAAGATAAAACAGAGAAAAGTTTTCTGGAAGGATGTTAAAAAGCATATTTTTGGATATTTTTATTCAAGAATTTTTAAGAAAAAGCAGAATGCAGAAGATGTTGTCCATCTGTTTATGCTTAACTTAATAATTCGGGAATATTTCAGACAAAAATTAAGAAAGTTTTGTAAAAACTAGGGTAACACGTTTTTGGGGGCGGCTTTTGAATTATGTTTGGCTGCCAATTACTGCTTCTCTTAGTAATCTAAAATGTTTATTTACAAAGCTTTTTTTCCCGGAGATAAGAAACGTTTGTCTTTGCACTTTCATATTGAATTGTAAGGGAATGCTTTCAGCAACTGATCCAGCCTGTAATCTCGGATGTCCACCGACGGGGCCTCGATATTTCTCAAAGCTGACAAATTGGTTAAGTTGGGCCAAATGACGATGGGGGCAGGCGGTTGAACGCCGATAGCCGAGAAGTAGTCGAGAAATTTAAAGGATTGGCTTTGATGTAGTCGCCTTCCCTTGATTTGAATCCACCGTGCGGGCACACCGTAAGTGTGGGCAAGAATCAGACCGTGAAGTGACGAGGAAATAATCTTTCCGCACTGCCAGATCTCTGCGATGATGGTTTCCACTGTCCTGGTCGGCGTACAAACCAGAGAGATTATCCGGATGCCTTGTTTTGCGCAGGCTTCGTCGGAAAAGAGCTTGTCCTGCGAATAGTGAAGGATAAGCCCCGTCATAAAGTGCTTTTCCTCACTCGGACAGAAAAACTCCCTCAGAAGAGTGCCCGGATCACCGTAAACCTCGGGGCAGTCGTGTCCGGCCTTTGTAAGTACGTCGCGCGTGAGTCTGCCGCGTACCGCTGTGATCAGCGATTTTTCTGATGATACCTTTTCCAGACGCTGGATAAGGATCGGAATATTGCGCTTAAAGGGAAAGAGTTTCGGCAGAATCCGGGCCGATGTTTCGCTGATGAGTCCGGTGCCCCAAACGACATTGTTTCCGTGCAGAACATCGTAGTTGAGAAGCGATCCGATCGCGTACAGGGCCGGTTCTTCCCGGCCGGCGGAAAGAACCTTTCGTCCTGTGATTTTCTCAACGATGTAGGGAGACAATTCGTCACCGAAATTGCAGATGCCGCTGTAGTAAAAAAGCTTCACCGGATCGCCTGGTACAGCGGCGGTGGCTCTTTGCGGTAACGGCATATGACTGTCTCCCAGGGAAAGAGACAATTATAAGTTTTGTTACTGAGCGCAATCGGGGCTCACGGCCACCGTGTGGAAGCCTGCATCCACGTAGATTGTGTCGCCGGTGATGCCGCTTGCGAGATCCGACAGAAGGAACGCTGCGGTGTTGCCCACTTCATCAATCGTCACGGTGCGGTGCAGGGGCGAGGTCTTTTCCATGTAGTCAAGGATCTTGGAGAAATCCTTGATGCCGGAAGCAGCCAGGGTCTTAATGGGGCCCGAAGAGATGGCGTTGGCGCGGATTCCCTGAGGCCCCAGCGACCCCGCAAGGTAGCGCGTTGCGGCTTCAAGGGCAGCCTTGCAAAGTCCCATCGTGTTGTAGTTGGGAACGGTGCGTTCACTTCCGAGATACGTAAGCGTCAGAATCGACGCCTGACGGCCCTGCATGAGCGGCAAAAGGGCCTTCGCAAGAGCCGGCCACGAGTAGGCGGAAATGTCCATCGCGGTGTGAAAGCCCGAGCGGGAAAGGCCGTCCAAAAAGTCCCCGGCAATCGCTTCACGCGGCGCAAAGCCGATCGAGTGCACAAAGCCGTCGAGACCTCCCCAGGCGCTTCTCAGGCTCCCAGTCACTGCCTGAATCTGCTCATCGTTACTCACATCCATCTCGAGCACGAGGTCACTGCCGAATTCGGCGGCAAAACCGGCAACGCGGTCCTTAAAGCGCTCGCCCACATAACTGAAGGCAAGTTCCGCACCTTCACGGTGACAGGCTTTGGCAATACCGTAGGCAATCGAACGGTTGGAGAGGACGCCTGTGATCAGAAGGCGCTTACCGGATAAGAAACCCATAGCAGTTTTCCTTTTTCTAAAAAGTCGGCGGTTTCCGGCATTATCGGCGGATCACGAGGCATTGGCCAACGCGAAGCCGGGAACTTGCCAGAGAATTGATGTTTTTGATGCGGGCAATGCTTGTGCCGTAGCGGCGCGCAATCGAAGAGAGCGTGTCACCCCGGCGCACGGAATACGTCACCTTCCCCTTGCGGCTGCACGCCGCCCGCGAGAGGACCGAGCGCGGGCGCTTGGCTTTGGGGCTCACCACAATGATGAGGCGCTGCCCGATGCGAAGCTGTGAGGTGCGCAGGCGGTTTGCGGTACGAAGTGACTTCTGCGTCACGCCGAACCGCGCGGCAATCTCGTAGAGCGTGTCGCCTCTGCGGACACGGTAGACGATGCGGCGCACTTCAGGTTCCGAGAGTTTGAGGCTCGCGGTTAATTCGTCTTCAGAAATGGCCGGGGCATCCTGGCCTCCGGCGTCCACCAACAGTGCTGAGCCTGCCAAAATCCGGCGCCCCCGGGGAATACGGTTGATGCGCCGCAAGTCGTCCTCTGTCATGCCGGTTTTGTTCGCGACGTCCAAAAGCGTTTCACCTGCCTGCGTGTGATAAAGCGCCCAGGAAGAAAGCGGTTTTCCGGTATCGACCCAGCTTGCGAGGTTATCCATAAAGACCGCCACGCGGTCAATGGGCAGCAGAATGTAGGAGTTGTGGCTTGCCACAATCACCGGAAGGTTAAACCCCGGGTTTAAGAGCTTAAAGTCTTCGGGCTCCATTTCCGCCAGACGCGCCGCGGTATCAAGGTCAATGTCGCGGCTTTTGGTGATGCGCACAAAATAGGGCGAATTTTCGATGTCAGGCAGCGTCACGCCGTACTGCTCGGGGTGCTCGATGATCTCACGCACCGCCATGAGTTTGGGAACGTACCAAGCGGTTTCCCGGGGCATGCGAAGGTGCACGTAGTCCGTTTTCTGCCCGCGGGCTTTGGCGCGGCGGATGGCCCGAGAGACACTGCCTTCGCCCCAGTTGTAGGCAGCCAGTGCAAGCTGCCAGTCACCGAAAAGCGTGTGCAGGCGGTTTAAGTAGTCCAAGGCGGCCCGGGTGCTTTCCAGTACGTCGCGCCGCTCATCCTTCCAGAGGTTTTGCTGCAGGGAATAGATGCTTCCCGTGGTAGGCATGAACTGCCACAGGCCCGAGGCTTTCGCGTAGGAAAGGGCTTCAGGCTGAAAAGCGCTTTCAACGAAGGGAAGGAGCGCGAGTTCCGTGGGCATCCCCCGGAGTTCGACTTCTTCAACGATGTGGTAGAGGTATTTGCCGGCGCGCTCCGTGACGCGGCGGATGTATTCCGGATCGCGGGCGTAGAGTTTTAAGGCCTGCTTGGCGCGCCGGGTGTTCATGGCCGGCATCTGAAAGCCGCGGCGGATGCGGTCCCAGATATCCGCGGGCGGGGCAACCTCCCGCTCGGTGGCGGGAAGGTCTTCCGCGGCCCGCGTGTCTTCCGTTGCATTGATCACGGTACCTTCAAAACTGAGCTCGTCCTGAGCTGCAGCGGATAGGCTGACAATGCCCGCTGCAAGGCAGAAAATCAGACGAAACAAGGACTGCATACAAAGAAACCGGGTGTTATGCACGAAAAAAGATGCGTGCATTCTACCGTGCGTTTGACGTATGAAAACTTAAAAGCCCCTGAATTTACAAGGCATGAGCCGCGGTTTTTGTGTATCGCGGGCGGCTGAACCCGAGGGCGTCTCGTTTACAATGTTGTCAGTCTCGTCACGGGCAGGCGCCCGTGATCTTCTTAATTCAGTTTTCTTCAGGATTTCTCCGCATGGCCCAGTATGTCATGACTATGAATCGGGTGAGCAAGATCGTTCCCCCGAAGCGTCAGATTCTTAAGGATATTTCTCTCTCGTTTTTCCCGGGCGCCAAGATCGGCGTTTTGGGCTTAAACGGCGCCGGAAAATCAACCCTGCTCAAAATCATGGCAGGGGTCGATAAGGATATCGACGGGGAAATCACGTGGCTTTCCGGCTTAAAGATAGGGTATCTGCCGCAGGAGCCGCAGCTTGATCCCGAAGCGACTGTGAGAGCCTGCGTCGAAGAGGGCATGGGCGAAGTGATGTCCGCGCAAAAGCGCCTTGAAGAAGTCTATGCGGCTTACGCCGAGCCCGATGCGGACTTTGACGCGCTTGCGGCCGAACAGGCCAAACTTGAAGCCATTATTTCGGCGGCTGGAACGGACGCATCGACACAAATGGAAATTGCCGCGGACGCCCTGCGTCTGCCCCCGTGGGACGCGGTGATCAAGCACCTCTCGGGCGGCGAAAAGCGCCGTGTGGCATTGTGCCGATTGCTTTTGTCGCAGCCCGACATGCTGCTTCTTGACGAACCGACAAACCACCTCGATGCTGAAAGCGTGGAGTGGCTTGAGCAGTTCCTGCACCGCTTCCCCGGGACCGTCGTTGCCGTAACGCATGACCGCTATTTTCTTGATAACGCGGCCGAATGGATTCTTGAACTTGACCGCGGCGAGGGCATTCCCTGGAAGGGGAACTATTCCTCCTGGCTCGAGCAGAAGGAAAAGCGTCTGGAAATCGAAAAGCGCCAGCAGGAGTCGCGCTCCAAGGCGATTGCCCACGAACTGGAATGGGTCCGCCAGAACCCCAAGGGCCGGCAGGCGAAGGCCAAAGCCCGTCTTGCCCGCTTTGAGGAGCTGTCAAGCTACGAATATCAGAGCCGCAATGAAACGAATGAAATCTTTATTCCGGTCGCAGAGCGCCTCGGGAACAAAGTCATTGAGTTTCATCACGTCTCTAAGGGGTTCGGCGACCGCCTGCTGATTGACGACCTTTCCTTCACGGTGCCCCCGGGCGCTATTGTGGGTGTGATCGGTCCCAACGGCGCCGGTAAGTCGACGCTCTTTAAGATGATAGACGGCAAGGAAAAACCGGACTCTGGTGAAATCGTGCTCGGCGACACCGTGCAGTTGGCGGCTGTCGCGCAGCTTCGCGATTCGCTCCCGAACGACAAGACCGTGTTTGACGCGATCGCCGAAGGTCAGGACATACTTCAGGTCGGAAAGTTTTCGATGCCCGCGCGCGCCTATCTCGGACGCTTTAACTTTAAGGGCGGCGACCAGCAAAAGCTCGTGGGTGTGCTCTCAGGCGGTGAACGAGGGCGCCTACACCTTGCCGCAACGCTTTTAAAGGGCGGAAACGTTCTCCTCCTTGACGAACCTTCCAACGACCTTGACGTTGAAACGTTGCGTGCCCTTGAAGAAGCGCTTCTTGAATTTGCGGGCTGCGCGATGGTGACCTCTCATGACCGCTGGTTCCTTGACCGTATCGCCACGCACATTCTTGCCTTTGAAGGCGACAGCAAGGTGGTGTTCTTTAACGGCAACTACAACGAGTACGAAGCCGACAAGCGTAAGCGCTTGGGCGAAGAAGCCGCGCGTCCGCACCGCCTGCGCTTTAAGCCTCTGAAGCACTAACGTTAAGATAAAACGGTGTAGATTGACCCTCTGCACCGTTTCATTTTCCTTGGCGGACAGAGAGTGCATCTGACTGTCCGCTTCCTTTTTTAGTTTTCCGTCAGCGACTATGTCCAACCAGTTTGTCCACCTGCGGTTTCACTCTGAATATTCGATCACCGACGGCATTGTCAGGCTTGATCCGATTTTGGAAACCGCGGCCGAACGCGGCCAGGTGGCGCTCGGGATCACGGACAACATGAATGTCTTCGGGGGTCTGCGCTTTTACACGCACGCGATCGCCGACGGCATAAAGCCCATTGTCGGGTGCGATCTCTGGATCACGAACAGCATTGCCGGCAAACGCAACGAACCCTACAGGCTCACGGTTTACTGCCAGAACCACACGGGCTACCTGTCGCTCTGCCTCTTGCTCTCCAAGGCCTGGATGGAAAACCAGTATCTGGGACGCGGGGAACTGAAACTCGAGTGGCTCACGCCCGAAAACTGTAAGGGCCTCATCTGCCTTTCGGGCGGCCCCTTAGGAATCATCGAGCGGCTTCTCATGGGGAAGGCGCCTGAGGAGGCGGACGCCGTCACGGTGCAGTTAAAGAAGGCCTTCCCGGGGCGGCTTTACTTGGAAGTGCAGCGCGCGGGCCGCAAAGGCGACGATGCGCTCGTTGCGAAGATGGCAGGCTACTCGGTCGCGCAGAAGCTGCCGCTTGTAGCCACCCATCCGATTCAGTTTCTGAAAAAAGAGGACTTCACCGCGCACGAAGTGCGTGTGTGTATTGCGCAGGGGTATGTTTTAGCGGACCCCAAACGGCCGCGTGAGTACACCCCGCAACAGTACTTTAAGACCGAAGAGGAGATGCGGGAACTCTTTTCCGATATTCCTCAGGCCCTTGAAAACACCGTGGTGATTGCGCAGCGCTGTAACCTGGATGGCGTGCTGCAGAAACCCCAGCTCCCCGTCTTTCCGACGCCTGACGGCATGAGTCTTGATGACTACATGGTCAAGCTCTCCAAGGAAGGGTTGGAAAAGCGCCTCGCGTTTCTCTATCCGAATGAGAAGATTCGTGACGCCAAACGCCCTGAATACATGGAGCGTCTGGATTACGAACTTAAGACCATCATCACGATGAAGTTCCCCGGGTACTTCCTCATCGTGCAGGACTTCATCAACTGGTCCAAACGTAACGGTGTGCCGGTGGGGCCGGGCCGTGGTTCGGGCGCAGGATCGCTTGTCGCGTATTGCCTCGGTATTACGGACCTCGATCCCCTGCATTACGGGCTCCTGTTCGAACGCTTCCTGAATCCGGAGCGCGTCTCGATGCCTGACTTTGACGTGGACTTCTGTCAGCATAACCGTGACCGCACGATTGAGTACGTGAAGCGCGTCTACGGGGCGGACGCCGTAAGCCAGATCGTCACCTTCGGCGCCATGGGGGCCAAGGCTGTTGTGCGCGACGTAGGCCGCGTTTTGAACATGGGTTATAACGAGGTGGACCGCCTCGCCAAACTCATTCCGCAAAAGCCGGGGCTTGATGTGACGCTTGAGAAAGCCGCAGAGATGGAGCCGGACTTTGCGGCGCTTGCGGCGCAGCCTGAGTACAAAGAGCTCATGAGTTACGCAAAGGAACTCGAAGGCATTACGCGTAACCTCGGCATGCACGCAGGGGGCGTCCTGATCGCTCCCGGAAAACTCACGGACTTCTGTCCCCTTTATAACGCGGACGGCCGTCCTGAAAACACGGTGAGTCAGTACGACAAAAAAGACGTCGAAAACGTGGGCCTCGTGAAGTTCGACTTCCTGGGACTTACGACGCTGACGATTCTCGGAAAAGCCGTTGAGTACATTGACAGGCTCCATCCGGGCGAACACTTCGAACTTGAGCGTATTCCGGTTGACGATAAGGAAACCCTGAAACTTTTTCAGACCGGCAACACCGGCGCCGTCTTCCAGTTTGAATCCGACGGCATGCGTGAGCAGCTGCGGCAGGCAAAACCGGACTGCCTTGAAGATCTCGTCGCCCTGAACGCCCTTTACCGTCCGGGCCCGATGGATCAGATACCGCACTTTATTGACCGTAAGTTCGGGCGCGAGAAGGTGGAGTATCTGGATCAGCGCATGGAACCGATTCTGCGTGAAACCTACGGCATCATGGTGTATCAGGAACAGGTGATGCTGGTGGCGCGTGCTATCGGCGGCTACTCATTGGGCGGCGCTGACCTTCTGCGCCGCGCCATGGGTAAGAAAAACGTCGAGGAAATGAAGCGGCAGCGTGCCGTCTTTATTAAGGGTGCCGCAGAGCGTAATGTGAGCGAAGAGACCGCGACCGAAATCTTTAACCTCATGGAAAAGTTCGCAGGGTACGGCTTTAATAAGTCGCACGCGGCAGCCTATTCGTATGTCGCATGGCAGACGGCTTATTTGAAGGTCCACCATACGGCGTGCTTTTTCGCGGGGAACTTGTGCCTTGTGATGGATCAGGGCGACAAGATGCGCACGCTGATTGACGATGCCCGTAACTGCGGCGTGACTTTTTTGCCGCCGGACGTGAACGTGAGCGACTGGTTCTTTACGGTCCCTGACGCCAAAACCATCCGTATCGGCCTCGGAGCAATTAAGGGGCTGGGGCAAAACATCGTTGAAGACATCATTAACGAACGGAAGATGAACGGGCTTTACCTGGACATCTTTGACCTTGCGGCGCGCGTGCCCACTGTGAACCGTAAGATCCTGGAGCAGCTTGTGCGTGCCGGTGCTTTTGATTCCATTTCCACTGACCGCGGACTTTACTTTGAGAATGTAAGTCAGGCACTGCAGGCAGCGCAGACCGTTGCGGCTTCTGTCGGGCAGGGGAGTCTCTTTGCCGATGAAAACGGGGAAGCCGAGCGTATTGTGAGCTGGAAAAAGGCGATTCCCTGGGGTGAACGCAAAAAGCTCTTACAGGAAAATGAAGCGTTTGGTTTCTGTCTCACCGGTGACCTTTTTGCCCAGTACAAAAAGGAAACGGAACATTTTGCGACGCCCTATAAAAAGCTCGCAGACAGCCGGCAGAACTTTACGATCGCGGGGCTTGTAACCGACATGCGCGTGCTGATGGGGCAGCGCGGCAAGATCGGGATTCTCACGATCAGTAACGGCAAAGAAAGCCAGGACGTCTTTATTTACGCTGAGGCCCTTGACCGTTACAAGAAGCTTTTAAAGACCGATGAAGTGCTCGTCTTTACGGGGCGTTGCCGTGCAAGGCGTGATGAAAACGGCGTTACCGGGAAACTTTCCTTTACCGCGAGCGAAGTGCAGACGATGGAAGAGATGCGGGCGCGCAAGGGGGCGGTGCTTAACATCACGCTTTCGGCTACCAAGGACCTTAAGGATGTTGCGAAGGTCCTTTCTACAGATAAGACCGGAAGCGAAGAGGGCGTGGCTTGCCGCATTGATGTGCTCACCCAGGGGTATTCCGGTGAAATCCGGCCCGAGTTTTACGTGAGACCGACAGACGATCTTGTGCAGATGCTTAAAGCCCAGGACGGCGTGATCGGCGCGGGATATCAGTACTGATCTACCGGAAGTAGCGGATGCGGTTAGTGAGCATCCGCAGGTGCTTCACCAAATTTCGGCATTTGGCCTTTAAAACAGTTGAAGTACAGATGTTGGTTATCCGGCGAAGTTTTCTTTTTGAGGCATCACTTAAAAACGGATGATCGGCAAGGCTCAGACAGCTTTTTTGGATGGCTGTGATCGGTTCAGAACTCGTGCTTGCACCAGACGCCAGCAACGCTAATGTCTCCTGCTGTGCGTAGGAAACATAGTTGTTGATGATGCCGCGCTGAATAATTTCTGAAAATTGAGCGAGATCTGCCATCAGCAGTGAATACCCTTCCAAATCGTGGGCTTTGGCTTTGGCGGCATTGGAGAGGGACGAACACCGCTTCCTGTAGAAATAAAGGTTTTCAGGAATAGCGATACCCTTCAGTAGATGAGGCATTGCCCGGATCAGAAAATCCTGATCTTCAATAGCCTTGAGTTGAGTATTAAACCGGCAGCCGGAAATTTTTCCCCAACGGAAAAAACGGTTACTCAGAAAGAGAGATGTGTTGGCTGTTTTCGGAATTGGGTGAGACTGGTTGTCAAGGCAAAAGAACTGTGCGGCGATGTCATCAGCAGCCAGAGGGCGATTGTCACCGGCGAGTTTTCGCTGAACAGGGCCAAATTTGGTAAACGGTGTGAAGGCGCAGACCGCATAGTCCAAGCTACGGTCACTGAGCGCCCGGACAAAGATTTTCAGGTAGTCGGTACTGACATAGTCATCGGCATCGACAAAGCCAAGGAATTCAGTGGACGGGATATTTTCGGAAACCCAGTCGAGTCCCGCGTTTCTGGCCGATGATACGCCGCCGTTTGGTTTTTCAATCAGAATAAACCGAGGGTCTTCTGCAGCGATTCTTTTGACGATATCGGCTGTTGAATCTGCAGATCCGTCATCCACGATGATTGCGACAAAGTTGCTGTAAGTCTGCTTCCTCAGCGAGTCAAGACACTCGGAAAGGTAGCGTGCAGCGTTATAGGCGGGAATGATGACGGCCGCTGTCGGGCTAAATTGGTGACGGAGCATGAACGATTAAAGAGAATCAGAGACTTTGGTCCGGATGCCGGCGGCTGTAAAGTTTGACGTACTTAGTCATTGTGTAGAAATAGTGATACACAGACAGCGTCCAGCCGATTTTGCCGTCCAAAAATCCCAAGTCAATGAAATAGACTTTCAGAAAGGCCCATAAAGGCTTGAAGATGACATCGCCCAAAAAACTGCAGTTCTTCCCCTGTGATTCATATTTGTCTGCGGACAAAGTCGTGTACTTATCAAACTTTCTGAAGTAGGCCTCCCAGTTTCTGTACGGGAAATGAATGAGGTGTCCGGATAGCTTTTCCTGAGGAAAGGGCGAGCAGATGGTCTGATGGACTTGCCCTTCGACCCGGGCGCCTTCTCTCGGTAAAAGCCGCATAACCCAGTCCGGGCGCAGAATGCCGTGAGCTTTTCTGCCGGAGTTGTAATGGTTTTCCCGTTGAATCCAAAAAGTTTTTTTGGGATTTTGTTCGAGAGTTTTTGCAAGGTTCTGCGCAAGCAGAGGACTCACCCTTTCATCAGCGTCGATCAGGAAAACCCACTCACAGCTTGCCTTGGAAATCGCGAAGGTCTGCTGCTCCCCCCAGTTGCCTGCGAGGGCCCGGGTAAAAACTTTGGCTCCGAAGGCCTTGGCTTTGGCAACAGTCCCGTCGGTACTCTCATCGTCAACCACGATGATTTCTTTGGCAAAACTGCAGCTGCCCAAACATGCATCAATATTGTGTTCTTCGTTTTTAGTCAGAAGAACGACGGAGACATTCAGTTTTTCCGATGACATGTCAACACCAAGCGGAGGAAGTTAGTCAGTGCGCGAGTATCTGCCGCATGGCATTGATAACGTTCTGCTGGGCGGGCCACTCACCTTGCTTACCGAGTACCACGGCCTGGGGGTTCCAGGGACCGGTACGGGAGGGATCGGTGACGCCGACAAGCGTAATTTGTTTGACTCCGAGGGCTGCAGCAATGTGGCTGACACCGGAATCGTTGGCAATCACTAGCTGAGCGTGTTTGACGAGTGCAGCAAAATTTCCGAGAGAGGTCGGTTCCAAAATTGTGGCATCTGGACAGGCCTTTCTTGCGGCCTCTTCTTCCCTGAGTGACGGAAAGATAATCGGTTCGACACCCATCTCTTTCAGAGGTGCAACAAGATCATTAAAGTGAGGCCACTGTTTGACTTTGCCGTCCTGCAGACCCCGTGCAACAGGGGCCAGTATGGCGTAGCGCTCCGGAATGTGGAACTTCTCCATAAGGTTTCTGGCGGCTGCTTCATGACGCTTTAAAAGCATCAGGCCCAGGCTTTTCGGAACTTTGTCCCAAGCGGGTTTTCCGCCCCATGCCTTGATCGCTTCGTGCGCAACATAGAAGAAGCGCTCAACCTCATGCATCTTCGGGGGGTCAGGGATTTTTGTGTCAAGCAGAAAGCTGCGGCAGTCGGTTTTAAGCCCTGCTGTTTTGATCGGAGCAAACTTAAAGAGGAGTGCTGAACCGAAAGAATTCGGGAAAAGCAGTCCACGGGTGGCCTGGGCATTGTCTGCCAAATATCGAATGCGATTGATGTCTTCTGTGACGTGTCCCTCAATGGGATCGAAGCGCCAACCCATTCCTGACATCAGATCTTCCGCCCAGCGTTTACCTACCAAAGCAGGCGTAAATCCACTTGCTTCCAAAAGTCGGAGAGCAGGAAGGCACATGCAGCAATCGCCGACATGATTGGGAATACGGCAAAGAACGGTTGGCATGACAGAATGGAGACCAGTGAAATTGAAAGATCACAGACCGATTATAGATGCATGCCCCTCGTTGGGGCGCTGTGATTCTGAGTCGGCTAATCAAAAAGTTGCCAATGCTTGTAGCCGCCCTATAAAATGAAGATAAGTTAATTTTTTATCGCTTGATGTAATAAACGCTCAAGTGAGTGAAGGGCCTTTAAGAAATTTTATTTCCTTATTTTGTAAAAAATGTTTGGACTTTTTTTCAGAATATTGATTAATCCTCTTGCTGTACAAAAGATAGATAAATGTGTTTTTTATGTTGGCAGACGACATCAGCGGCTTGATATGGCGCAAAGATTTTTTTGTCAAGTAAAAAGCATTGATAGAATCGAGGATATTTCTTGGGGAGATATATTATTAAGGAGAGTGCGGTTTATTGGTCGCCCTGGACGAGAGTTTGTAAAAAATAAATCTGATTACTGGAAGAGAAAGTTTATTGGGTGGCTGGATCTAGTGGTCGGAGGGGAGATGTCACTGTATAGCCTCAGAGAACAGATTTTCGATAATCATGGCCAAAATGTTCTCTTATCAGCTAAATCATCGGCTGATATTTATAGAGTTCATCTCCCTCATTTTAATGTCGTTGATATTAAGGATGAAAAGTTTGACAGTCGTATTGTCCCATTTTATTTTATAGCTTGGCTCTGGCGCACTAAGTGCGCTGATGTTGAGGATGGTGTGACAGTATTTGCTAATCCGACTTCAAAGTGGACTGTTAAAGCATATAGATTAATACATCCAAATAAGAAAATAATTATTCGCTTTCACGATCGGATTTGCGATGGGTTGAGTATTACAGAGAAAAGAGTCTTCTCTATTGTGTCTGATTTGAGGAAAAAACACATAATTGATGGCGTTGAGTCATATTATGAAGATGATGCAAAAAGACTTGGTGCTGTTTATAGACCGAATGGTGTAGATGGTGCAAAAGTTCTGGGCTCTGATGTTCCTTATAGAAGAACTCTTTATTCGTTTTCGGGAAGCCCAGCTACCATGACAGAGAAGAATAAACGCTATCTTCCGCTTTTGCCGATTACAGAGGAAGTGTCAAGGCTGTATCCTCAAATTCAAGGTTGGGTGGGGGTAGCTATTACGACATTCGATCAGAAATGGGTTCCGTATGAAGAGTTTTTGAAACAGTCAGCATTGGCAGAAGTATATGTGGATCTATATAGAATGGGACCTGCCGAAGGGTTTTCCTACCGCATTCCTGAGGCATTGTGGTTGAACCGTAAGATTATTTCTAATCGGATGCTTTTGCAGTATGAGCCTTTTTATAGTAAGGATCGTATTTTTTTGATTGGTAAAGATGATATTTCAACTCTTCAATCTTTTCTTGAAAAAGATATAGATCCATTGCCGAGAGAGATATTAAATCAGTTTGATTCCAGACTTTGGTGGACTGACCGAGACCCGTGCAAAGCAGAGTTAATTTAAGTTTTTTGTGGTGGGATGACAGGGATGTTTCAGGCATGTGTTTGTTGATTATTTAAAGTGTGTGGAATGCTTCTGGCCTTATGGTAATCTAATTTTATTTATAAAGAATGTTAAGGGATATCTAAGTGGGAATGAAAAACTGTGCTTATAACCGGCAGAGAGGAATATTGAAAAAATTGCCCGAAGTTTATGCCAGATTGCTTAATTACCTTTTCCCTTATACAAGGACGGTCATTGCAGCTATGTTTTTCATGGTGATCACTGCGATGACATCTTCAATGATTGCTGTTTTGCTGGGTAAGCTGACTGATCAAGGGTTTTACGGAAAAGATATCAATGCACTGTGGTGGGCGCCGGCAGCTTTAATAGCCGTGGCTCTTTTACAAGGCGGATCCACATTTGGAAGTTCTTATCTTTTGCAAAAGGTTTCACAGAAAGTATTGCTGAAAATACGCTGTGAAATGTTTGAGCGGGAGATTCGTTGGCCGGCCGAAAACTATCAAAAATACACGTCGGGCATCGTGATGTCTAAATACATCAACGAGGCAAGTACTGCATTGGGAGGAGCAGCTGTACTTCTGACGACGATTGTTAGGGATTCTTTGCAACTAGTGGCCTTGCTGGGGTTGCTTATATGGCATGACTGGAAGCTCACGTTGGTGACACTTGTGGTGGCGCCGTTGATTGCAGTTATTCTTCGGTGGGTTAATAAGAAAACAAAAAAATACGGACTGCAGACCCAAACCGCGCTTGGCAATATGATGAATACTGTACTTGAGGCTTATCAGGGACAGCGAATCATCAAAATTTATGATGCATATGAAAAAGAGCAGACACGTTTTCGACGCGTTAACGAATTGCTGTACAGCATTTCCATGCGCATGCAGGCTGTTGGGGCAGCAGGTACGCCGCTGACCCAGTTTGTAACGATGGCCGGGGTTTCGATTGTTGTTGTTGTTGCTTTACTTCAAGCCCAAGCAGGGCACTTAACTTTGGGGGACTTTATTACATTCTTGTCGGCACTGTTGTTGTTAATGAATCCAGTCAAAAAGCTGTCGGCACTGAACGGTTCTTTAGCCAGAATTTCTGCCGCAGCAGAAAGTCTTTTCTCAACAATGGATGAAGCGATCGAAAAAGATCCAGGAAATGCTGAATTACCGCAGATCAAGGGGGCTATCCGCTTTGAAAACGTGGGGTATCGCTATGCAGGGGCTGAACGACTGGCTTTGTCAGACGTGTCTTTTGAGGTTAAACCCGGAGAGACAATCGCTTTTGTAGGTGCATCCGGGGCGGGCAAAACCACACTGATTAATCTTATTCCGCGATTTTGGCAACCGACGGAAGGCGAAATTTATTTTGACGGTATTCCGCAAAGCACTGTTACTTTAAAGAGTTTGAGACAGCAAATAGCGTTGGTCAGTCAGGATGTTGTGCTCTTTGATGACACGATTGCGGCAAACATTGCCTATGGCATGGAAAACGTGTCAGAAGAGGACATAAGAAAAGCTGCGGATGCCGCGTATCTCACGCCTTTTATCCGAGAACTTCCCGAAGGCTTAAACAGCCCGGTTGGTCCTGCTGGCCAAAAACTTTCAGGTGGACAGAAGCAGAGAATTTCCATTGCCAGAGCTTTATTGAAGAATGCCCCAATTCTTCTGCTGGATGAAGCTACAAGTGCTCTGGACACTGAAAGTGAAAAATATATCCAGCTTTCGTTGGACCGTTTGATGAAGGGTAGAACGACTTTTGTCGTCGCGCATCGTCTGTCAACTATTATGGGTGCAGACAAAATTGTCGTTATTAAAGAGGGCAGAATCTGCGAGATGGGGCGGCACGAGGAGCTTCTTGCAAAGAAGGGGGCTTACGCTCATCTCTACAATATCCAGTTTGTACAAAAACCTACGGAAGACAAGATTCAGTCAGCCTGATGTCCGGTAGGACAGTTTATTTTGATCGGATTTGAAAAAATGAGTATTAAGTCAGACAGATGGATTCGCAAGATGGCGGCTCAGGGCATGATTGAGCCTTTTGAACCTAATCAGGTGCGTTATGTCGACAACCGAAAGATTGTCAGCTACGGGACATCTTCTTACGGCTATGACATCCGTTGTGCCAACGAGTTCAAGGTCTTTACCAACATCAATTCGACCATCGTTGATCCGAAGGATTTCGATCCGGCCTCATTTGTGGATGTTGTAAGTGATGTCTGCATCATTCCGCCCAATTCCTTTGCTTTGGCTCGTACCCTTGAATACTTCCGCATTCCCCGCAATGTGCTGACAATTTGTTTGGGTAAGTCCACATATGCCCGCTGCGGCATCATCGTGAACGTGACGCCGTTTGAACCGGAATGGGAAGGGTACGTAACTTTGGAGTTTTCAAACACTACGCCTTTGCCGGCTAAGATCTACGCGAATGAAGGCTGTGCACAGGTCCTTTTCTTTGAAGGGGATGAGGAGTGTGAAACGAGTTATCGGGACAGAGGCGGAAAGTATCAGGGGCAGGTTGGTGTTACTCTCCCCAGGACATAAAGCTGAAAAAAACAGGGTTGTCTTCCTTGATTTTATGCTGGAAATTGCTGATAATACGCCCCTTCCCGGTTTGGCACGTGGGCGCATGCCCGTCGTAAGACCGCTCCGTCAGCTGACGGCTTGATATATAGCGGCAGGCGCGCAAGGCAGCCAGGGCGACCGACTAATTAATCGGAATTTTTATCAAATGAAACCCAATATTCACCCCGAGTACCGTGAGGTTGCCTTCGTTGACCTCTCGATCAACAAGACCTTCATCATTTCGAGCTCTGTTCAGACGAAAGAGACCATCGAAATCGACGGCAAGACCTATCCGCTCTTCAAGCTCGATACCTCTTCTGAAAGCCATCCGTTCTACACCGGTGCTCAGACCCGTATCGTTGAAGCCGGTCGTGTTGAAAAGTTCCGCGCCAAGTTTGCCGCGAAGAACCAGGAACTCAACGCCGCTGCTGCCAAGGCAAAGGCCAAGTAATTTCGGGCTCTTTGAGGTTTGCATCTGATGCGGATGCAAATCCTCGGAAAAAGGGGCAGAAGGACGCAAAATCATAATTTTTGAGTCCGACTGCCCTTTTTTCATGATGTTCTGCACCTTATCATTGCCCTGTACTGTTCCGGCCCTGCTTTTCCCCGATTATTGGAAAGTTCATGCTTGACCTTCGTCCGATTCCCGCCAACGTCAGCTCAACGGCTGCTGCCAAGTTGCCGCGTTTTCTCTTGCTGGCGCTTTTGATTCTCTTCATTGTTCCGGGGCTCTTTGACCGAGCTGTCTGGACCGTGAGAGAAGGGGCCGCTTTCGGACAGTTTTGGGAGATGGCGCACGGTGACTTCGTCTCCTGGCTTTTCCCTATGGCTTCCGGTCTTGTGATCACGGATCACGGCCCGCTTTCCATTTGGGCGGGGGCTATCCTGATGCGGCTGCTGGGGAATGAATTTACCCCCGTGGTGGCAGCGAGAATTACGGTCTGCCTGTGGTTTGCCATCACAACCGCTTCGATTTGGTACGGAACCTGGTATCTGGCGCGTCGTAAAGAAGCACAGCCCTTGGGTACAATCTTTGCAGACCAAGCGACTTACCGGGATTACGGACGCATGGTCGCTGATGCCGCCACACTCTTTTTCATTGCTTTGTTCGGGCTCGTGATCCGGTTGCGAGAGCCGACATACGATTCCGCAGAACTCGCGTTCTGCTCTCTGGCTTTCTTCTCCTGCGCCTGGGCACTTACAAGGCCCTATTTTGGGGCGGCATTGGCAGGTGTCGCCTGTGCCGGTCTGATGCTTACGGCAAGTCTCATCTTGGGGATTGCGGCGCTTTTAGCCTGCCTTTTCAGTTTTCTGATGCTCCCTACGCGGGGAAAGACCGATAAGAAACTGATCATCACGCTGGCGGTCACTGTTCTTTTGTTTTCGCTTTGGCCGCTGGCTGCCTGGGTGACTTCGTCGGAAGTGATCAGCGACTACTTTCTTCTTTGGGCCCAGAAGCAGGTGGAATATTTTGGGTTTCTCGGTTTTGAGGAACTGGACTGGTTTGTCCGTCATGTGCTGTGGTACCTGTGCCCAGTGTGGCCGTTTGCCATTCTCGGCTTCGTGAAGTGGCGAAAGCACAAGACGGCGCCCTTCATGGCCTTACCGGCTGTTTTTCTCTCGGTGTGGTTTGTGGGCTTTTTGGTGTCGGGAAGCCTCAGCGCTGAAGATCTCTTAAACCTCATCATTGCTCCGCTTTGCACGGTGGCGGCCTTTGGGCTTATCTCCGCCAAACGCTCTTTTCAGAGCATGCTCGACGGCTTTGCTCTTACGATCACGACGCTCGGACTGCTCGGTGTATGGGCTTACTGGTTTGCCTGGCTGATGGGCTTTCCGCCCAAGATGGCTAAGTCCATCATTAATCTTGCGCCGACCGCGCAGGCATCGGAAGCCGGATTCCTCGGAATTCTTTTGGCTTTAACCGCAACGGGTGCCTGGTGCTGGGTCGGATACAAGCGTCTGCAGCGCCGCTCGCCCGTTCTTTGGAACGGCCCCTGGCTTTCGGCCGTCGGTATGGTGGTGCTCTGGATTGTTGTCGTGAACCTTTTCACGCAGGCCGTAAACGAAAATCGCAGCTATGAACCGGTGGGGCAGGCCGTGCGAGCTCAGCTTGATAAGCTGGGATTTCAGCCCGATGACTGCTTAAAAACGGTCGGAGCTTCTCAGGGTGTGGCGTCTCTTATTTCCTATTACGGGCACATGCCTGTAACCGCCGGAAAATCGATGGTCTGCCGCTTTGAGCTGCTGCGTTTTGACGTGGATGACAAGAAGTATCAGTCGCTTCTGAAAGACCGTGCTGAAGACATCATCAAGCGGCCGCGGACGGACGAACGCTTCATTGTGCGGCGCTTTTATCCCGGATCCTTTTTCTTCATTGAATCGGGAAATCCTCAGCGGCTCTGAGGCGGGTTAACGGCGGTCGGCAAAGAGGTCTAGGCGGTTGGTGCAGACCGCATCAACGCCGAGAGTAAAGAGCGCGTCAGCCGTGTCCAGTGAATCTACCGTGTAGCACATAACCCCGAGCCCCATAGTATGCGCTTCTTCCACAAAGTCAGGAGTAACGGACTGCCAGTCAGGATGCACGGTCTTAACGGCAAGTTTCATGCAGACCTCTTTCCAGTCAGTTGGGATTCCTTCAAGAAGAAGGCCTCTCGGAATTTCCGGCGCCTCAACGGCAGCCGTTGCCAAGGCGTTTCTTGAAAACGAAGAAAGCAGGGGAAGGCTTTTTCCTTCAAAGAGTTTCCTCACAATCCGCACGGTTTCCTGAGCTGTTGCCTGGGCCGCGCTGTCGCTCGCGGGTTTAATTTCAATGTTCATGAAAAGCCCGTTGGCTTCGCATGTTTCAATCGCTTCTTCCAGGGTCGGAATCCGTTCTCCGGCCCATTTTTGTGCGGTCAGTGAGCCGGCGTCAAGCGTTTTGATTTCTTTGAGCGAGAGACTTGCAACAGGGGATGCGGACTTAACGACACGCCCGAGAACCGGGTCGTGGGAGAGGACGGCAGCGCCGTCCGCGGTGAGCATGACATCGGTTTCGATGCCTTGAAAGCAGAAGTGCCGGGCTTCCCGGAATCCGGCCAGCGTGTTTTCGGGAGCCAGTGTTCCGCCGCCGCGGTGCGCTATAAACCGCGGATAAGGCCAATGAGAATTTGGGGCCGCGGCGGAAACACTGAACATGGAACTAACCTCCCTTACGCATCATGTCGAAGAACTCGTTGTTGCTCTTCGTGCTGCGGATTTTATCGAGAAGGAATTCCATTGCCTCAATTTCATCCATGTCGTAAAGAAGTTTTCTGAGAACCCAAACTTTCTGAAGAACGTCGGGCTTGAGGAGCAGCTCTTCACGGCGCGTACCGGAGCGGTTCACATTGATGGCCGGGTACACACGCTTTTCGGCGAGACGGCGTTCCAGATGGATTTCCATGTTGCCGGTGCCTTTGAATTCTTCGTAGATGACATCATCCATACGCGAGCCCGTGTCGATTAGGGCCGTTGCAAGGATCGTGAGCGAGCCGCCTTCTTCAATGTTGCGGGCCGCACCGAAGAAGCGCTTCGGACGCTGCAGGGCATTGGCGTCAACGCCGCCCGTAAGGACCTTGCCGGAGCTCGGGATCACGGTGTTGTAGGCGCGCGCAAGACGCGTAATGGAGTCTAGAAGAATGATGACGTCCTTCTTGCTTTCGGCAAGGCGCTTGGCTTTTTCAATGACCATCTCGGCCACCTGGACGTGACGCGTGGCGGGTTCATCAAAGGTCGAAGCCACAACTTCGCCTTTGACGGAGCGCTGCATTTCCGTCACTTCTTCCGGGCGTTCGTCGATCAGAAGAACGATCAGAACGCAGTCGGGGTGGTTTGCGGTAATGGCGTGCGCGATGTGCTGCATCAGAACCGTCTTACCGGACTTGGGGCTTGCAACGATGAGGCCGCGCTGACCCTTACCGATCGGGGCAATGATGTCGATCAGACGCCCCGTGAGGTTTTCCTCACCGCGCATGTTGCGTTCAAGCTGCAGCGGGACGTTGGGGAAAAGCGGCGTCAGGTTTTCAAAAAGCATCCTGTGCTTAACGGCTTCCGGAGCCTGACCGTTGACGGTGTCAACCTTCACGAGCGCAAAGTAGCGTTCGTTATCCTTAGGCGTACGCACTTCGCCTTCAATGGAGTCGCCCGTGTGCAGATTAAAGCGGCGGATCTGGGAGGGCGAAATGTAGATGTCGTCCGTGGAGGCGAGATAGCTCGTATCGGGACTTCTCAGAAAACCGAAGCCGTCGGGAAGGACTTCAAGGGTACCGTCGCCGAAAATCTGTTCACCGGCTTTGGCGCGTTTTTTGAGAATCGCAAACATGAGTTCCTGTTTGCGCATGCGCTGGGCATTGTCGATCTCAAGCTCCATCGCCATGTCAAGCAACTGGCTGATGTGCAGAGTTTTGAGCTCTGAAAGATGCATTTTTGATGATAGGGAAGAGTGAATCCGCCGTATCCGGATTCAGAAGCCGTATACGGCCACTGAGTGAGGAAGCGGATTTTTAACGCAGGGAACTTCCCGGAAGGCGGGAAGAAAACGGCGCCGCATCGCACGGCGCCGTGACATTTTATCAGCAGTACTGCTCGATAAAGGCGGTGAGCTGGGCACGGCCCAGGGCACCGGTGTGCTGGCCGATGATTTCGCCGTTCTTGTAAACGAGGATGGTCGGGATGCCGCGGATGCCGTTTTCGGTGGCAACCTGGTTGCTTTCATCAACGTTGTACTTGGCAACGACAACCTTGCCGGCGTAGGTGTCGGCAGCTTCCTCAAGAAGCGGGCCGAGCATACGGCAGGGGGCGCACCACGGAGCCCAGAAGTCAACAAACACGGGCTTGTCGGCAACCTGCTTGACTTCGGCGTCGAAGTTGGAGTCGTTTACGACACGGATGTTTTCGCTCATTTTTGATGTCCTGTAAAAAAGATGGAATTTGGGGAGACGTTTCTGCGCCCTGATTGCGCATTTCCGCAGAAAGCCATGAATGCTGCGGCTCTTCGCTAGGTATGGGAATAAGCAGGGACAGACAGAACCTCTCGAATCAAGGGGCTCACGGAACTGCTCTTTTAAGCATGCGGGCCCGATGCGTTAAATGTGAGATGCACTATACAAAAAAACTGCGGCTCAGACAAGATTGATAGCCTATAGCATCGGTAGACACAGTGAGGCTGAAGTAGGGATAAAGGCCTATTGGAGAAGAGGGAAGACTCAGGGCAAAATTAGAGTTTGGTCGTGCATGGATATTTCCTTCACGAATCCCGATGTGCTGCAGGCGGGAATAACTGCAGGGCAGGCGACAAAGATGATTGTTCCTTTCTCATACTGTGCAGGAGATTTCTTGCAATGAAAAACAAACTTTTTGCTGTGGCCGCTGCGTTGACTGCGGCCGTAACGTCTTTTGTTGCTCAGGCGGCAGAAGAACTGCGTGTCGGGACGCATCCGACGTTTGCGCCGTTTGAATTCATGGATACGCACACCCGTGAGTATGTCGGGTTTGATATGGACCTCATCCGTGAAATCGGCAAGCGCGCAGGCTATGACGTCAAAATCGTCAACATGGGCTTTGACGGTCTGATCCCGGCGCTTTTTTCCGGCACGATTGATATCGCGGCATCCGGCATCACCATCACGGAAGAGCGCAAGAAGAAGGTTGACTTCTGTGATCCTTACTATCAGGCAGGTCAGGGCCTTTTGGTCCGCACGGAATCGTCCGGTATCTATAAGGACTTAAAGAGCCTCGAGGGTAAGGTTGTTGCCGTTCAGATCGGCACGACCGGCGCGGATCTTGCCAAGACCATTAAGGGCGCTGAAATCAAGGCTTTTAACACGGGCGCCGAAGCCTTCATGGATCTGAAGATGAGAGGCAGTGAAGCCGTCATCACGGACCGCCCGGTGATCGGCTACTTCATGGTGAAGAACCCGAAGGCCGCCAAGGGCCTGACGCTTCAGAAGACGCGCCTTGATGCCGAGTACTTCGGCTTTGCCGTAAAAAAGGGCAATAAAGCCGTGGCAACGAAAGTCAATGATGTGTTGCGCTCGATGAAGTCGGACGGCACGTATCAGAAGCTCTACCAGAAGTGGTTCGGTATTCAATAAGTTAAACCTTTCTAAAACGAAAAAGGAGAAGGATCGTCACTTCTCCTTTTTTTTGTGTGTGAATCTTAGAGAATGTCAATAAAAATCTCTTTCTACACTTTCGTAAAGTAAAAAATCTGTTTTGTTGTTTTGGATGATTTCCTTGGCTTTTTCATATTTATGGTCGAAGAATGTCTTATGAATAAATATGATTTTCGAAAATGATGGAACCAAAAATTGAGTCAGGGCTTCAGAGAAAGAATCGCCAATTATCATCAAGGATTTTTTTATTAAGGGCATTATTGTTCTGAATTATGCTAAAAGACTGGTAAGAATTGTCGCAAGCACTATATATGCTGACAGGACGCATGGAGGCTGAAGCAGCGGATTTTCCGGGGATCCCACAATCCAGGTCGATACTTTTCTCTTGCTTGATTGTCGAAAAGTAACTATCCCGTGCTGCGCTGGTAGATCCATTTGTACACAAATCTCCACAATCATTTTGAGTAGAAATGATTGCGAGTTCATTTGTGGTATTGAGCTGTTCATGACTAATGCTGCTCATGAGTACCTTGTAGCCAATATATGCGCCATAGGGATTCCAGTGGGTGTCCTGTTTATAGTAAAGCTGTGATTGTTTCTTTTCTTTTATTAATTCATCTCTCGGGTCTATAACTCGGTATCCTGATTGTGTTAGTTTGTTTTTTACTTGATTGAAATACCGATATCTCCCGGGATACATGAATTCTTTCTTCATGTTTTCCGGGTAGATGCTTGCTTTGTCGGGGCCCACGAACACGTAAAAATTTTTATTAAATTGAGATAGTTCAAATAATTTTTTCTCTAAAGAGTTCAGGCTAAAGTTGTTTAGGGGTAAATAAATGCTATGTTGATCATATACGCGACTGTGAGAATTGCCTAAAAATCTCCAGCCATTAACTCCAGGGACGGAGAAGATATCAGGTGAAAATCCTCCTACGTTATCATCGTAAAAGTGTGAGAACCTTTCGCTGATAAATAATTTCCCAAAATATCGGTCATCAAGATATTTTGAGAAATTTTTAAGACAATTCTTTACCTCTGTTGGAAATGGAAATATCTTTCGATTTTCGGAAGAAATAATTGTGTCTGTATTTGTAGTGGTTACCCCTGCCAAGGGTACTATTGCCATTAAGGAAAGTATGGATACTGTCAATATTTTATTAATAATACGCATGGCGGATTAGAAATTAAAATAAATGAATGGGTTTCTGGCTCCAAAATACAGCATCAGAATGGACAGGGGTAGCAATAACGTGTTTACTACATATAATTTTGTATTTATCTGGGCTGTGACCGCAGAGTTTATAGAGAAGTATTTGAGGGGGAATAAAGCAATTGTGGCTCCAGTAATAAAGGCTGCGGCGGCAAAGGGTTGAATGTCTAAGATTGAAAGGTCAAACGAGTCAAATTGAAGCATGTTTAAAGCGTATGAAAATGCTTGATCCATATCTTCAGCCCTGAAAAAGACCCAGCCAAATAAAACTGTTGTTATCAAATAAACTCTCGATATGACTTTGCTTCCTTTGTTCAAGAGATTTTCTAAAAATACTCTCTCAAGGATGAGAAAAAAGCCATAATAGAGTCCCCAAACAATAAATGTCACATTGGCGCCATGCCAAAGACCGCAGATAAAGAAGACAATCACTAAGTTGGTGTATGTTCGTAAGGTGGAACATCGCGATCCCCCTAAAGGAATATAAATGTAGTCTCTTAACCAGGAAGATAATGAAATGTGCCAGCGACGCCAAAATTCACGTACGGTGTGGCTAGTGTAAGGGGCATTAAAGTTTTCGCTAAATTTAAAACCGGCCATGGCTGCCAAACCGATCGCCATGTCAGAATAGGCCGAAAAATCGAAATAAATTTGAAGGGCGTAGGCAATAATACCAATCCAGGCACTTCCTGCTGTCAGAAATTCTGGGTTGACCTGAAATGCCGTATCCGCTATCGGGGCAACGAGGTTTGCAATCAGAAGTTTTTTGTTCAGACCAATAATAAATCTGTACATACCATACATGAATAGGTCTTTATCGTAAGTTCTGTTGGTAAGGTCTGATTGAACTTGCACGTAGCGGACAATCGGCCCTGCTACCAAGTGCGGGAACATGAAGAAGTATGCCAAAAAACTAGTTGGCTTTACTTTTTCCGTGATTGTTCCTCGGTAAATATCTATCAAAAAACTGAGGGCATGAAAAGTGAAAAAGCTGATGCCAAGCGGTAATTCACGATCTTTAACTGAACCAGCAAGCCAAGACAGAGTTTCAAAGTGCTGAGCAATGAGGTTTGTGAGCCAAAATAAGTACTTGTAGTAAGCAAGACCCAGGATATTAATTGTGCAGAATAGGATTAGTAAAGTGAGGGAAATGTTTTTGTGTTTTTGTGCAAGTATTGTGTTTTGTAAAAACTTGCCAAAAATAAAATTGAGAATGCCAAAGAGAATCAGGATGATTAAATGTTTCGAGCTGCCCCAGGTGTAAAAAGCAAACTGACGGCAATCAAAACAATATTTCGCGCATTGGTATTGCCCCTGCATTGGAAATCTAATAATAAAAATAGGGGCAGAATGAAAAAAATGAAAGTTAAGCTGGAAAATACCATTTTGGTGCTTTGGTGAAATGTCATTCCTCAGCATCTACAAGGAAGAGGAACGCACGTTTTCTTCAGCTCACGGAGGAGTCCATTGTGGTGGCTCAATTGTACTGAGTCCTCAAGTCTTTAGGCTGATTAATATGTGGATAGGTGGAGGAATACGGGAGTTGGCTATCGGTTGACTGAATGAATCTGCTGTAAATTTAATTACAAAGTTGGTAGGCAAGGACGAATATTTCCCCTACAATGCGCACTCGGCGGGTCCCCTCGCATGAAAGCTCTGTGAACCTGGTCAGGTCGGGAACGAAGCAGCCACAGCGGAAGTCTTTCAGTGCCGAGGATAAGGCTCGCCGTTTTTGTATCTTCAAAAAACTGCCGATCGGCCGTTGCGTGCCTTAAACTCTCCGCTGCAACCGATGCTCGGCGTAAAGCCAGCCGGGTATTGCTGAGGTCACCTTTTCAGGATCGTTTTCATGAGCTACCAGGTACTTGCCCGCAAATGGCGTCCGCATGACTTTGACAGTATGGTCGGTCAGGATGCCGTTGTTGCGGCACTTAAGCATGCACTGGACGAAAACCGTCTGCATCATGCCTACCTTTTTACCGGCACGCGCGGCGTGGGTAAGACAACGCTCTCCCGTATTCTTGCGAAGTGCCTTAACTGCACGGGAGAAGACGGCAAAGGGGGGGTGACCTCGCACCCCTGCGGCAAGTGCGAAGCCTGCCGGGCGATTGATGAAGGGCGTTTCGTTGACTACATCGAAATCGACGCGGCCTCCAACCGCTCCGTTGAAGAGATGACCGCGCTTTTGGAGCGCGCGATGTACGCTCCCACGCAGGGCCGCTACAAGGTCTACATGATCGACGAAGTGCATATGCTCACAACGCATGCCTTTAACGCCATGTTAAAGACCCTGGAAGAGCCGCCGGAGTATGTGAAGTTCATTCTCGCCACAACTGATCCTCAGAAAGTGCCGATGACGGTGCTTTCCCGCTGCCTGCAATTTAACTTGCGCAATATGTCGCCGCAGGCCGTGGCCGATCACATGGAAAATATTCTCAAGCAAGAGGGAATCGAAGCCGAACGATCAGCCCTTTTGTTGCTCGGTAAATGCGCGCGCGGTTCCATGCGCGATGGCTTGAGCCTTCTGGATCAGGCAATTGCTTATGCAGCGGGCCCCGTGACACTTAAATCCGTGCGTGAAATGCTGGGTGTCATCGGGGACGAGGCCCTTGTTGACCTCATGATGCATGTGGCTTCCGGCAACACGCAGGCGGCGCTTGCTGAAGCCGAAAAGTTGGGTTCCGAAGGGCTCTCCTACACGGAAGCCGTGCGGGCGATGGCGGGGCTTTTGCACCGCGTGGCTTTGGTACAGCGTGTGCCGGAACTTCTGGACGATGAAGACACGACGTCTGCCGGCATCAGGGCTCTGGCAAAAGCCATGACCCCGGAAGAAGTGCAGCTCGATTACCAGATTGCACTGCAGGCACGCAACGATATGCCGCTCGCGCCGGACGAATATGCCGGCTTTACGATGGCCATTCTCCGGATGATGGCGTTTAGGCCGGCGGGAACGCGCCTCGGCCTTAAGGTACCGGAAAAGAAGGAAACGGCAACGACTCCTGCGGCAACCGCTGCTGCGGCCGCGGCGCCGGTTCAGCCGGCAGAACCTAAACCGCAGGTTGCTCCAGAAATCGCCGAACCACCGGCGGTGCATGAACCCGACATTGTCGAACCCAACATTTCGGATATGCCGCCGCCCTGGGAGGACGACGGGGGAGAGCACGGCGCCGGTTAAGTCACTGCACACCAAAAGCCCTGAGGTGATACCGCTTCCGCAGGAAGTCCACCCTTCGGCGCTTTTGCTTAACTGGCGCGAACTGCTGTGCAGAACCAGTCTTAAGGGACTGGCAAAAGAAGTGGCCGCTTCAAGCGCCGTGGATGAGCTCGATGACCATCACGTACTCCTGGCGGTTGCCTCACAGACGTTGGTCAACGAAGCCATTCAGCAGGAAATCCGTGAGGCCCTCGAGAAAGCGCTCGGACACCCCTTTGCCGTGCATTTTGCGCCGCGGGAAAGATCTCAGGATGAGCCAAGCGTCTCACTTTTAGTGGAAACGGAACGGCGAAAGGCGCGTCTTGCGATGATCACGGCCTTCAAAAGTGATCCTTTTGTGCAAAAATGCGTGCAACTACTACAGGCGAAAGTCATTGATGCCTCGGTGAGGGATATGACGGACGCTGAAATTAAGGAAACAGAGACTTATGCGTGGAAACATTCAGGGACTGCTGGCGCAGGCCCAGAAAATGCAAAAAAACGTTGAGCGCCTTCAGGCTGAGCTCGGCAACATTGAAGTGACCGGTGAAGCCGGTGCGGGAGCCGTGAAAATCACGATCACCTGCAAGCACGAAGCCCGGCGCGTTGAAATCGATCCGAAGCTTCTTTCGGGCGATCCTGATGACAAGGAAATGCTCGAAGACCTCGTGGCAGCTGCCATTAATGATGCAGCGCACAAGGCCGAGGCCCTTTCGCAGCAGAAGATGAAGGAAGCCACGGCGGGGTTGCCGCTGCCCCCCGGGTTCAAGCTCCCCTTCTGATTGCATTAAGAAACAAGAAAACCCGGTGCGGATGGCGCTTCTGTCAGCCATTTGGCGCCGGGATTTTTTATCATTCGCTTTTTCTGATTTATTCCTTTGAGATCATCGTCGTATGAGCAGCTGGGTTGATGTCCTGGTTTTGGCCTTTCTCTTTTTTATGAACGGCGTTTTCGCGATGAGCGAAATTGCGCTCGTCACGAGCCGCCGTGCGCGTCTGCAGGTGATGTCTGAGGACGGAGACAAGAGGGCCGATACAGCGTTGAAACTCCAGAGTGACCCGACCTGGGCGCTTTCCACCATTCAGGTGGGGATCACCTCCATCGGCATTCTCTCCGGTATTGTGGGCGAGTCGGCACTTGCAAAACCCCTTGCGGATTTTCTGATGGGCTTCGGCATTTCGCCGGAAACTTCAAAACTCATCGGCATCGTGACAGTGGTGGTGCTTGTCACTTACTTCTCCATTGTGTTCGGTGAACTGGTTCCCAAGCGCCTGGGACAGGTCAATCCCGAAACCGTTGCCTGCCGTGTCTCGGGTTCTTTGAAGCTCCTTTCCGTCGTGATGAGCCCCTTTGTGAAGCTTCTTTCCGTTTCCACCGAAGGCATGCTCAAGCTTTTCGGTCAGTCCGGGAAAGACCAGGCAAGCGTCACGGAAGAAGAAATTCACGCGATGATTGAAGAAGGCAGTGAATCAGGCGTCATCGACATGTCTGAGCGCGATATGGTGCGTAATGTCTTCCGTTTAGACGACCGTCAGGTGGGTTCGCTGATGACGCCGCGCGCGGACATTGAATGGATCGATCTTGAAGACAGCCAGGAAGAAAACGTCCGCAAGGTGCAGACTTCGATGAGTTCGCGCCTGATTGTCGCAAGCGGCAGCCTCGATGACATCAAGGGCTACTGTACGACGCGCTCCCTGCTGCAGCAGATGCTTGAGGGCGGAAAACCCGACTTCATGAGTAACCTCACGCCGGCCACTTATGTGCCGGAATCCCTTTCCGGGATGGAATTGCTGGAGCAGTTCAAAGTGACGGATACGCAACTTGCGCTCGTTGTGGACGAGTACGGCGGCGTGGTGGGGTTGGTTACGCCGCGCGACCTTCTGGAAGCGATTGCCGGTGAATTTAAGCCCGCAACGACGGATGACGCCTGGGCGGTGCCCCGCAACGACGGCTCGTGGTTTTTGGACGGCATCATTCCCGTCCCCGAATTAAAGGACTGTCTGCAGATTAAGGCGGTGCCCGAAGAAGAGCAGGGGCGTTACAACACATTGTCCGGCATGATGATGGTGCTTCTCGCGCGGCTTCCGAAGACCGGCGACGTTGTGCGCTGGGCCGGCTGGAAGTTTGAAGTTGCCGACATGGACGGGCGCCGTATTGACAAGGTGCTCGCAACGCCGATCCGCGCCGATATCAAGCCGACTGACGTTTCTGCCGTGCGTACCGGAACAACCGCTGTTGCCGCTCAGGCTGCTGTCGGTGAAGCCAAAGCTAAACCCGCCAACAAAACGGTCTGAGGATAGAGAATGCAGTGGATTGAAGCGCTTCAGGCGGCTTTTTTAGGAATTGTCGAGGGGCTCACGGAGTTTCTGCCGGTGAGTTCCACCGGGCACCTCATCATCGCGGGTGACCTCATCGGGTTTCACACGGGGCCCTCCGCGGACACCTTTTACATTGCAATTCAGGCGGGCGCCATTGTTGCCGTGTGCTGGCACTACCGGGAGAGGATTTTCGCGATTTTAAGAAACCTCTTTGTGCCCGGGAAAGAACAGCGGCTCGCCGTGAACACCGTGATCGCCTTTATTCCGGCGGCTTTCCTCGGGGTACTCCTTTCCTCAACGATTAAAGCCTACCTCTTTAATCCTGCGGCGGTAGCAGCGGCCCTTATCGTAGGCGGCATTCTGATTCTCTGGATTGAACGTGCTCATGAAAAAAGCGGCAAGGCGCCGCGCGTGGCTTCCATGGACGACATGACCTGGAAGGACGCGGTGGGCGTGGGACTGATGCAGTGTTTTGCCCTTATTCCCGGCACCAGCCGCTCGGGCGCAACGATTATCGGGGGACTTGTTTTGGGGCTCTCGCGCAAAGCGGCCACGGAATTCTCGTTTTTCCTTGCGATCCCGACGATTTTCGGCGCAACAGTCTACGACCTCTATAAAAGCCGTGAGGTGCTCTCTGTTGATGTGCTGCCGTCCGTTGCCATCGGCTTTGTGGTGAGCTTTTTCTCCGCCATCCTCGTGGTGCGGTGGCTGCTGCGCTTTGTGAGTACGAACGACTTCCGCGTGTTCGGCTGGTACCGCATTGTCTTCGGTATCGTGGTCCTTGCGCTTTGTGCCGCAGGCCTTGCAGACTTCTGAAGATAAACGCAGATAAACAAAAGCCCGGCGTCAAAACCGGGCTTTCGCGTTTTCAGCCGAAACGTTTCTTACGCTTCGCCTTTGGCGTGGCGGTCCTTAAAGATCGCTTCCCAGCGCTCCACCTGCTTTAAGACCTGGTTGGGGGCCGTGCCGCCCACGTGGTTGCGTGCGGCAACAGACCCTTCAAGCGTGAGAACCTTATAGACGTCATCGGTGATTACGTCGCTGTAGCTTCTGAGATCGTCAAGCGAGAGTTCCGCAATGTCGCAGCCCGCTTCGGAGGCGTGACGCACGACGCGCCCCACGATGTCGTGCGCGGTACGAAACGGTACGCCGCGGCGGGTGAGGTAGTCGGCAAGGTCTGTGGCGGTGGGGTAACCGGCCGCTGCAGCCTTACGCATCTGTTCGCGGTTGGGGACAACGCCCGCCATCATTTCGATGAAGGCGCGCAGCGTGTCTTTGACGGTGTCAATTGCGTCAAAGACCGGTTCCTTGTCTTCCTGCAGATCCTTGTTGTAGGCAAGAGGCAGCCCCTTCATGAGCATGGCCATGGAGATGAGGTCGCCCACCACACGCGCGCACTTGCCGCGGGCGGTTTCGGGGACGTCCGGATTTTTCTTCTGCGGCATGATCGAAGACCCCGTCGTAAAGCGGTCGGGGAGCTTCACAAAGGAGAAGGGCTGGCTGATCCAGTAGACGAGCTCTTCGGACAGGCGCGAGATGTGCACCATGATGAGGCTCGCGGCCGAAGTAAATTCAATGCCGAAGTCGCGGTCGCTTACGGCGTCCAGCGAATTCTGCGCAACGGCTTCAAACCCGAGGAGCTTTGCGCTGTACTCGCGGTCAATGGGGTAGGTGGTGCCGGCTAAAGCCGCAGCGCCTAAGGGCGAGCGGTTCACACGGTGACGGAGGTCAGACATACGCTCGCGGTCGCGTTCAAACATTTCGACGTAGGCAAGCATGTGGTGCCCGAACGTGACGGGCTGCGCCACCTGCATGTGCGTAAAGCCCGGCATGATCGTGTTGTATTCCTTGTGGGCCTGCGCAACGAGTACTTCCTGAAGGTGATCGAGCAACCGAATGATCTCATCGATTTCGCCCCTCAGATAGAGACGAATGTCGGTAGCCACCTGGTCGTTGCGGCTGCGGCCCGTGTGAAGGCGTTTGCCGGCGTCACCGATCAGGGCCGTAAGGCGCGCTTCAATGTTGAGGTGCACGTCTTCGAGCTCAAGCTGCCAGAGAAATTTGCCGGTCTTGATTTCATCGGTGATCGTGGCCATGCCGTGGCGGATGTCGGCAAGATCCTGTTCGCTGATGACGCCGCACTTTGCGAGCATTGCCGCGTGCGCGAGCGACCCCTGAATGTCGGCCATCGCCATGCGCTTATCGAAACTCACCGACTGCGTGTATCGGAGCACGAACTCGGAAACGGGTTCAGAGAAGCGGCCTGACCAAGCTTCTTTCTTGGCGTGCAGGGGATCGGCGGAGTTGTTGTGCTCTTGAGTCATAGCGGAGAGTCCGGCAGTGTGCGGCTAATTGCCGCGGTAAGGGATTGTGCGGCCGGGGTAATCCGGTCAAAATCCGTGGAAAAACGCGCATTCTAGCAAAAAGCACCCGATCAAAACTAGGTGTAATTGCCTGATCAGCTGGGGAATTTTGTGCTTCTGACCGTGTCACGGGAAGATTCTGCGGGTGCTTTTCCGCAGGGCCGCGGGCAGTAAGGTTTGCGCAATGACGGCTTGATACAATTCCTAAATTGTCTGCGTACGGAGTACAGAAAGGCCCGGCGCAAAAAGAAAGAGCAAAGGAGAAAAGGTTCATGGCTGATCTGCAGCATTGCGTTATCGCCACGCGTGAAAGTCCGCTGGCGATGTGGCAGGCACTTCATATTCAGGACAGGCTCAGAAAGCACTATCCGAAGGCGCAGGTGGATATTCTCGGTATGACCACCCGCGGCGATCAGATCCTTGACAAGACCCTCTCCAAGGTGGGCGGCAAGGGCCTTTTTGTGAAGGAACTCGAAGCCGCGATGCTTGCGGGTGAAGCAGACCTTGCCGTGCATTCCTTAAAGGACGTGCCGATGGAGCTCCCCGAAGGCTTCGTGCTTGCCGCAGTCTGTACGCGCGAAGATCCGCGTGACGCCTTTGTAAGCCCTAGGTACGAGCGTCTTGAAGACCTGCCGGACGGCGCCAAGGTCGGAACCGCGAGCCTTCGCCGTGAACTCATGATCCGTTCGCGCTTTCCGAAGTTAAATGTGGCTTCGATCCGCGGTAACGTCGGTACGCGCCTCTCGAAGCTCGATCGGGGTGATTTTGATGCGCTCGTGATGGCAGGTGCCGGCTTAAAGCGTCTGGGCTTATCGGATCGTATCCGCCATTTCATTGAACCGGCTGAGAGTCTTCCTTCGCCGGGGCAAGGCGCCCTGGGTATTGAAGTGAGGGCTGACAACAAGGCAATCCTTGAAGCCCTTCAGTTTTTAAACGACACCGAAACCCGTGCCTGTACGATGGCCGAGCGCGCTGTCTCTCGCGCGCTGGGCGGCTCCTGCCAGGTGCCTTTGGCGGCTTACTGCATTGTTGATAAGGGCGAGTTGTGGCTCAGAGCGCACGTAGGCGACCACCGCACCGGGGAATGCATCCGGACCGAGGCCCGAGGCGCTTTTGCCGATCCCGAGGGCCTTGCCGCCACGGTTGTGGCATTACTCGAAAAGCAGGGTGCGCGTGCGCTTCTTGAGAAAGTTCTCAGAGAAACGGACGCCTGAGTCAGAAGCTCGTTAACAATCCAAACACAGAGAAGAATGTCAGGGAGTTCTGTTGAAAACAAGCAGCGGCCGGTGATTCTGACGCGCCCCGGCGCGGCAAACGACCGGCTGGCGGATCTTTTGGAAGCCGACGGCGTTGAGAAAGTCTGGCGCTGGCCCGCTTTCACGATCACGCTGCCCGAGGATCAGGACATCGTTTCGGACCGCTTTGCGCATCTCGATGACGTCCAGATGGTGGTGATGGCCTCTCCTGCCGCAGTCGCTGCGGTCGCTCATTGGGTGCGCCGCTGGCCCGAGCACATCACGCTTGCCACAGTCGGTGAAGGTACGGCTAAAGTCATTAAGGCAGCCTGGGGCGACGACGTCAAGGTTCTTTTCCCCAAGGGTGACGCTGAGCACTCCGGCAGCGAAGCGCTTTTTGCGCTCGTTAAAAAGACGGGCGTTCCGATGCGCGTTTTGATTGCCCGCGGGCAGACCGGGCGTGAGTGGTTAAGCGACCAGCTGATTGCTTTGGGCGCAGACGTTGAAAAGCTCGCCTGCTACGTGCGTGTGCCGATTGAATTGAATCCCCGGCAGATCCGGGACCTGGAAAAGGCCGTTAACGGTCCGTCTCCCATCGTGTACCTCACGAGTTCCGACTCAGTTGCAACGATGCTTCATGCCGTAAAGGTTGTGCCCGGCGCTCGCGAGTGGTTCTTAAAGGGTGCCGCAGTCACGATTCATCCGCGCTGTGCTGAGCGCTTAAAAGAAGCCGGTTTCGAGCACATCGAAATCACAGGGACGGATGATGAGCGCGTGAGAGGCCACATCTGCGCAAACCTTTACGCGTAAGGCGGTGCAACGGAAATTTGCAAAATTGCCTGTAATTACAGGTTCCTTTTTTCCGTTGCGGCGCCTTTTGCACTAAAATACGCCCCCTTTCGGAATGCATCATCTTTTATGGGGCCTTGTTTGACGGGCCGGATGCGTTTCTTTCACAGAATTTTTTAGCAGAGTGTCATAAAAATGGGTCTTGCCCGAGTGACTGCCGGCCGTGATGTGCCGCATGACTTTAACGTGATCGTTGAAATTCCGGCGAATTCCGATCCCATCAAGTATGAAGTGGACAAGGAGTCCGGCGCCCTTTTCGTGGACCGCTTCGTCGGTACCGCAATGCGCTATCCCTGCAACTACGGCTACATTCCGCAGACGATCGCCGATGACGGTGACCCGGTTGACGTGTGTGTTCTGACGCCTTTTGCGCTTACCGCCGGCACCGTGATCCGCTGCCGTCCGATCGCCGTTCTCGTGATGGAAGACGAAGGCGGTATTGACTGGAAGATCCTTGCAGTGCCCGTCAACAAGGTCTGCATGCGTTATTCCACCTGGAAGTCCGCTGACGACGTTCCCGCAGACGAACTCGATCAGATCCGTCACTTCTTCGAGCACTACAAGGATCTCGAACCGGGTAAGTGGGTGAAGGTGAAGGGCTGGAAGACTGCCAAGGACGCCGAAGAACTCATCATGGCCGGTGCCAAAGCCTACGAAGAAATGGACGTGAAGCCCAAGACCGCTTAATTTTCGGTTTTGAGCTCCCGGTAAAGCCCGCGGCGAACAGAGAATTCTCGTTTTCTTTGTTTGTGGCGGGCTTTTCGCTATTGTGTCATCTGTGCCGTTGTTTGCTTTGAGACTTCTTTCACAAAACGCCATGCAGACCAAAGAACCAATAAGGTGCGCGCTCTATCAGATGAACCCAAAAGTCGGTGACTTTAGGGGAAACGCTGAGAAAATTTTGTCGGCGGCCCGAAAGGCGGCCGATGTGGGTTGCTCGCTTCTTGTGACGCCCGAAATGAGCCTTGTGGGCTACCCCGCGGAGGACTGGCTTTTAAGAGACGACTTTTGCGCGAAGGCCCGGGCGGAACTTCAGCGGCTGGCGGAAAAACTCGCAGACTTCCCGGATCTGGCCGTCCTGGTCGGCGTGCCGGAAGTCGCAGAGGGACATCGCTTTAACAGCATTGCGGTCCTCAGAGCAGGCCGCATCGAGGCCCTTTGCCGCAAGCAGCATCTTCCCGAATACGGTGTGTTTGACGAGACCCGCATCTTTACGCCGGGCAACAACACAACGATCGTAACGGTTGGGGGAGTGCAAGTCGGTCTTTGCATCTGTGAAGACCTTTGGTACCCGGACGTCGCTCAAAAAGCTAAAGCGATGGGCGCCGAGATCCTTGTTGCCTGTAATGCAAGCCCCTACGAAGCGGGTAAGGCACGTCAGAGGGAGCGCACTGTCGTAGGACATGCCGCAGCCGCAGGGCTCGGCCTCATTTACGTTAACTGCACGGGCGGGCAGGACGAACTCATTTTTGACGGCGCGAGTTTTGTTTCCGATGATCAAGGAACGATCGGCCTGCGCCTAACGGCGTTTGACGAGGAATTCGCCGTTTTTGAGACGGCTCACAGTTATGAAGCGGTTGCGGTTTCCGAAGAAACTCCGGAATCCGAGCTTTATAAGGCGCTCACCTTGGCCGTGAGAGACTACGTGAGAAAGAGCGGCTTTACGGACGTGGTGCTCGGGCTCTCCGGCGGCATTGACAGCGCCGTGGTGGCAGCAGTAGCTGTCAAAGCACTGGGGGCAGAGCACGTGCACGCCGTCATGATGCCCACGCGCTTTACGGCGGATTTAAGCGTCACGGAAGCGAGGAAGCTTGCCTCCAACCTCGGCATCCACTACGTCGTGCGGCCCATTGAACCGCTTTTTGCAGCCTTTGTCTCAGAGCTCTCCGCGGACTTCAAGGACCGAAAGCCCGATGTGACCGAAGAAAACCTGCAGGCCAGAATCCGCGGCGTTTTGCTCATGGCCTATTCCAACAAGTTCGGGCAGCTGGTGCTCACAACAGGAAACAAGTCCGAAACGGCCGTGGGGTATTCCACGCTCTATGGCGACACGGCGGGGGCCTTTGCGCCTATTAAGGATGTCTTTAAGACCCGTGTCTGGGCTCTGGCCCGAGAGATCAACAGGGAAGCGGGTTTTGAACTCATCCCTGAAACAATCATTACGCGTGCGCCGAGCGCTGAGCTCCGCGAAGGGCAGACCGATCAGGATTCGCTTCCGGATTACGCAGAACTCGATGCCATTCTTGCGCGCTACATGGAAAAGCGCGAGGATGAAAAGACCATTGCCCGAGAAACAGGGTTACCCGAGAGTCTCGTGCACCGCATCGTGACATTGATTCACAGAAATGAATACAAACGGCGCCAGAGCCCGCCGGGCCCCAAAGTTTCAGCGCTTGCCTTCGGCCGCGACTGGCGCTTTCCGATTACAGCAAAGATTTAATTTTCCTTGAGGACATAAAAAATGAAACTCGTTGTCGCTATCGTCAAACCTTTTAAGCTCGATGAAGTGCGTGAGGCACTCGCTGACATCGGTGTGAACGGCCTTACCGTGACGGAAGTGAAGGGCTTTGGCCGTCAGAAGGGGCACACGGAGCTTTACCGCGGCGCCGAATACGTGGTGGATTTTCTGCCCAAGGTAAAGATTGAAGCCGCTGTCGCCGATGACCTCGTCGAGCGGTGCCTTGAAGCCATCCAAAAGAGTGCACGTACCGGCAAGATCGGTGACGGCAAGATCTTTGTGTTCGATGTGGAGCAGGTGATCCGTATCCGCACCGGTGAAACGGGCGAAGCGGCTGTTTAACGTCTGCCCGCCTTCTGCAGGGTTCAGCAGCCTACGGCACAAGCTGAACTCTGCGGAGGATCTCTTCGACATGTTCCCTGACGGAAGCCAGGGATTTTTTTGCCAGGTACTGCGTGTACGGAGGCGTCAGTGTCAGGGGAGATGCCTTGAGCTGACTGATGGCTGAGGCGAGGCTTTCCGCGTCCGACACATTGAAAGTGACGCGTGCTTTCCTGTCGATAATTTCGCAGCAACCGATATTTTCCCCGAATATAACGGGGGTGCCGTTAGCCACGCTCTCGGGCCCTACCATGCCGAAGGGTTCATAGCTGCTTGCAAGAATCGTGTAGTCGCAGGCTTTATAAAGTAGCGGCATTTCATTGCAGTACCCCACATAGAGAGTGTTTTTGCACTCTCCTTTAGGCGGGCGTCCGGCAACAATGAGTAATTCCTCTCCGTTTCCCTTCTCAAAATAGTCTTTAAGAAGGGGAAACCCCTTGCGCTTATGGCTTGAGGAAGGAAACAAGAAGAGGGTTTTGTCATCCGGCAGATGGAAGTGTCTGCGAAGCTCACTGCGTGTCTGATCGGTATCCTGGGTATTGATCGTGAGCGGAGGGTAAAGCGTGGTGATTTTGTCAGGGTTGATGCCGTAAAAGTCCCTGAGCTCCTGCTTCATGATGTCGGCATGGGCCACAATGAGCTTTGCACGACTGTATAAACGCCGTTCGGTTGCTATGGTCCATCTGTCGTAAAACCAGGGACTGCGTTTCATGGCTTTCAGATAGCCGATGTGCGTACCGCCGCAGCAGTCAATTTCCGCTCCCGGAGTCAGGGAGCATGCGATGGATGTATCGAGCTTCATGTCCCGGCTGATGTGTTCAAACCAACGGCCGAACTTGACGACCTTCAGTTTGTTCGGAAGCCAGGCGGTCAAGCACTGATGTACTTCACAGTCGGAATAAAAAGGCAGGGACGTATCTGCGTCCATGGTAAAGACAACCGGCTTATGGCCGAGTTCCAAAAGAGCCTCCACCAAACTCAGTGCATATTGTTCCATTCCGCCTGAATGCGCAAAATGATTACAGGTAATTCCGATTCTCATGATGGTGGAGCTGTTTGGATTGTCTGCAAAAGAAAAGCCCGCCGCAGGACGCGCCCGGGGCAGGCTTAAATTCTACTGTTTAGAGAACTGAAACAGTCTCTTATTCAACAGTACGCGTACCGATCACTTCGATCACGGCGCGGCGGTTCGGGGCGAGGCAGTCAATGAGATCAGCCTTCGTCTTGATGTCGCCGGCCTTGCTGGGATTCGGGCAGTCAACAACCGGATCAGCGGTGCCGCGGCCTTCGGTCTGGATGCGGGTCGTGTCAACGCCCTTCATGCCGAGGTAGTCACGCACGGATTCTGCGCGTGCGAGGGAGAGCTTCTGGTTGTAGGCTTCGGAGCCCAGGCGGTCAGCGTAACCGGTGGCAAGCACGACTTCGAGGTCCATGCCGGCCATACGGCTCACGAGCTGGTCAAGAAGAACCTGACCGGCAGCGGAGAGGTTCACGCTGTCAAAGCCAAAGAGCATATCGGCGGAAAGCGTCACCTTGGCGGTTGTGGGAGCGGTCACCGGAGCCGCAGCGGTCTTGCCGCAGGCTTCCGCCGAGAGGATGTCCTTGTCGCAGGTGCAGCCGGCGCCTTCGGGACCGGCCTGTTCAGCCAGAGCCGGAGTCCAGAAACCAGTACGCCAGCAAAGGCCGAACGGATTCATGACGGTGGCGTTGGTGGAATTGACAACGTAGGGGTTCACGGGAGCAGCCGTGCTAACACCGGTCGTTGCAATCAAAGCCGCGGCAATCAGACCGCCGATCTTGACAGAAGTTTTCATTTCCTTTTCCTTCAAAAAATAGGCACTGTTTGCAGCGTCCACACACCGGCGGGAAATACGGCCGCCGGACCCGAAAAACGGGAAGATGAGCCGCGGGCGCAGTGCTACGCTTGCGGCAGATATAGTTCTGACTTATGCCATTGTGCCCTAAAAAATGGCCAATGTGGTAGAAATCGGCCTGATTTGTGTGTCGGCACAGTCTGCGTGTCTCACTTTTCAACGGTGAAGCCCTGTTTGAGGGCCTTTCGGACGCGGAAACGGGTGAGGAGAAACGCGGGCTAAAACGGTAAAATAAATCGTTTTCCGCCGGCAAAGAATCTTTTCCGGCATTTTTAGGGTTGTCAGACACAAACAGAGCTCAGTATGGATCAGGACACCAACGACAATCAGAATCACGACGAAAGCGGATCGATCAACGACGGCGAAGCCAACGGCATGCCGATTTCCTATTCCCTTGAAACGCTTCCCGTGACGCTGGAAACGGAAATGAAGCAGGCTTACCTCGATTACGCCATGAGTGTGATCGTGGGCCGTGCTCTTCCTGATGTGCGTGACGGCTTTAAGCCCGTGCACCGCCGCGTTCTGTACGCGATGCACCAGCTCAACAACACCTTCAATAACCCCACCAAAAAGTGCGCGCGTGTTGTGGGTGACGTGATCGGTAAGTACCACCCGCACGGCGACCAGGCTGCCTACCAGACGCTGGTGCGCCTCGCGCAGGACTTTTCGATGCGCTATCCGCTCGTTTCCGGTCAGGGTAACTTCGGTTCCATTGACGGCGACGGGGCGGCGGCCATGCGTTACACGGAGTGCCGTCTTGCGCAGATTGCGGACTCCATGCTGGACGACCTTGAGGAAGACACCGTCGACTTTGTCCCGAACTTTGATAACTCCGAAAAAGAACCGGTGGTGCTCCCTGCGAAACTTCCGAACCTGTTGGTAAACGGTTCTGCGGGTATTGCGGTCGGTATGGCAACGAACATCCCGCCGCACAACCTCGGAGAAACCGTGGACGCGTGCCGCCATCTTCTGCACCACCCGGACGCAAGCGTTGACGAACTGATTGCCAAGATGCCCGCTCCAGACTTTCCCACGGGGGGCATCATCTTTGGTCTCAAGGGCGTGCACGAGGGCTACCGCACCGGGCGCGGGCGCGTTGTGATCCGCTCGCACACGCACTACGAAGAAACGAAGACCGGGCGCCAGGTTCTGGTCGTTGACGACATCCCGTATCAGGTCAATAAGAAGGTGCTCGTTGAAACCATCGCCCGCCTGATGCACGACAAGAAGATCGAAGGGATTTCGGAACTTCGTGACGAGTCGTCGCAGAACGTGCGCATTGTGATGGAACTTAAGCAGGGCGCTTTTGGTGAGGTGATCCTCAACCAGCTCTATAAGCTCACGATGCTGCAGACCTCGTTCGGCATGAACATGGTGGCGCTCGTGGACGGGCAGCCGCGCCTATTAAACCTTCGTCAGATCATTGAGTCGTTTTTGAGACACCGCCGCGAGGTTGTGAACCGCCGCACGATCTTCAGACTCAACAAAAACCGTATGAGGGGTCACATTTTGGAAGGCCAGGCGGTGGCTTTGTCCAACATCGATGAGTTCTTAAACGTCATTAAGACGGCACCGACCCCTGCAATTGCCAAGCAGCAGCTCATGGCGCGCGCCTGGGAATCAGCGCTCGTCACGTCGCTTCTCACCGGTGTTGGTGACCCGTCGGCCTACATGCCCGAAGACGCGGAAGCCGGTTGCGGGCTTGATAAGGACGGGCGCTACCACTTAAGCGGCGTTCAGACCGACAAGATTCTGCAGATGGCGCTGCAGAAATTGACGGGCCTTGAGCAGGACAAATTAAACGACGAATACCGTGAGTGCCACGCTCAGATTGCGGATCTTCTGGATATCCTCGCGCGCCCAGAGCGCGTGATGGCGATCATGGACGCGGAACTTGAAGAGTTGAAGACGAAGTGGGGCGACGCGCGCCGCTCTGAAATCGATAATTCAAGCGACCCGAACTTCAATCCCCTCGATTTTGTCGCCAACGAAAACGTCGTTGTGACGCTCTCGCGTGAGGGCTACATCAAGCGCTTGGCGCTCGCCGAATACCGTGAACAAAAGCGCGGCGGCACGGGTAAGCGCGCTGCGAAGATGAAGGAAGGCGACGTCATTGAACAGGTGTTTGTCGCCAACACCCACGGTAAGGTGCTCTGCTTCAGTAACCTCGGCCGCGTTTATTCGCTTGACGTCTACCTCATTCCGGAAGGCGCCCGCGCAAGTAAAGGCAAGGCGATCGTGAACCTTCTGCAGTTGATGCCCGAAGAAAAGATCACGATTGCGCTTCCTGTGACCGCCTTTGAGGCCGATCACTTCGTCTTTATGGCAACCGCCAAGGGTGTTGTGAAGAAGACGCCGCTTACCGAGTTCGAGCAGGTGAAGCGCGCCGGCAAGGCTGCGATCAGTCTCGATGAAGGTGACAGCCTGATCGGTGTAGCCATCACCGACGGTAAGCACGATGTGATGCTTTTCTCGGACGCCGGCAAGGCCGTGCGTTTTGATGAAGCCTGCGTGAGAAGCCTCGGCCGTACGGCCCGCGGTATGGGTGGTATGCGGCTTGAGGGCGAAGACCGTGTGATTGCCCTTTTGGTGGCTGAAGACGACACGCAGATGGTGCTCACAGCCTGCGAAAACGGTTACGGCAAGTGCACGCCGATCAGCGAATACACGCGTCACGCCAGAAACACCAAGGGCATGATCGCGATTGCCACGACGGAACGTAACGGCCGCGTGATCGGGGCAGTGCTCGTGCACGAAAATGACTCCGTGATGTTCTTGTCGGAGTCGGGCAACATCGTGAGGAGCCCCGTCTCCGACGTGCGTGTCACCGGGCGCGCCGCACAGGGCGTGACGCTCATGGATGTGAGGGGCGATGACCGGCTCATTCACATCGTGCGCGTGGCCGAAGACGACCTCGATAACGAGGGCGAAGGCGGCGAGGGTGACGGTGAAGCGGGAGCCGCTCAGACGGGTGCTGAGGATCAGGAAACGGCGGAGAACGAAACGACCGCACCTGACACACCGTCAGACACTACCGACAACAACTAAGTAAACCCCAAAGCCGGTCTTTCATGGCGAAAGGCCGGCTTGCCGACTGCAGGGCGGACGTCACGCTTTAACCCGCGGCAGTCAGAGTAAACGTGAAGGGAGAAACCTCATGAACCGTGTGTATAACTTCTCAGCGGGCCCGGCGGTGCTGCCGCTGGAGGTTCTGGAAGAAGCCTCGCGTGAACTGCCGAACTTTCACGGGCAGGGGATGAGTATTCTCGAAATGAGTCACCGCGGGGCCACCTATTCGGCGATTCATGAAGAAGCCCGGACGAACCTCAGAGAGCTCCTCGCAATCCCTGAAACGCACGATATTTTGTTTCTGCAGGGGGGCGGTCACCTGCAGTTTGCAATGGTTCCTCTGAATCTTCTCGGAGCCGCTGCGGAAGCCACTTATATCGTTAACGGCGTCTGGTCCAAGAAGGCCGCCACCGAAGCCGCCAAGTTCTGCCACGTGGATGTGATCACGAGTGACTACGGTCACGGCGTGCCGCCCGCGGACGTCGTGAAGGTCCCCAACGACGCGGCCTACCTCTACTACTGCCAGAACGAGACCGTAAACGGCCTGGAATTTAACTACATTCCGCCGGTGCCGGACTGTGTGCCTCTGGTAAGCGACGTGAGTTCCAATTTCCTGTCGCGCCCGATTGACTTTGCCAAGCACGCTCTGGTCTTTGCGGGCGCCCAGAAAAACTTCGGTCCGGCGGGCCTTACCGTTGTCATTGTCCGTAAAAATCTTCTGGGCCTCGCCCCGGAATCCTGTCCCACGATGCTCAACTACGCCGTGCACGCCAAGGCCGATTCCCTCTACAACACGCCGCCCGTCTTTGCGGTTTACATGGCGTGTCTTGTGACGCGGTGGCTCAAAAAAGAAGGCGGCATTGCCGAAATGGACCGCCGCGCCAAAGAGCGCTCAGGCCTCATTTATGACGTGATCGACAAGAGTGACGGCTTTTATATCAACACCATTGCCCCGCAGGCAAGAAGCCGCATGAATGTGGTCTTTACGCTCGCGGAAGAAGCGCTCACGGAGCTTTTTGTGAAAGAGGCAGCGGACGCCGGGCTCACCAACCTTAAGGGCCACCGCCTTGCGGGCGGCATCCGCGCGTCGCTCTACAACGCGCAGCCCAAGGAGGCAGCGCAGGCTCTTGCCAATTTCATGACCGTCTTTGCCGCGCGGCACGGATAATCCAAGACCAAGGGACAGCAGCCGATGACAGCAGAAAACACACAGGAAATTGAGCGCCTGAGAAAAGAAATCGACGCCGTGGACCGCGAAATCGTCGGCTGCATCGTGCGGCGCTCGCAGTTGGCGCAATCCGTCGGTAAAGCCAAGGGAACGGCCCCCGTCTACCGCCCCGAACGTGAGCGTGAGGTGGTGGAGCGGGCTCTCGCGGAAAACCGCCGGCTGGGCGGCCTTTTGCCAGACTCCGTTCTCTCAACGCTTTACCTTGAGATTGTGTCGGCGTGCCGGGCGCTCGAAGCCCGGCCGTCGGTTGCTTATCTGGGTCCCCAGGGGACCTTCACCGAAATGGCGGTGTTAAAGCAGTTCGGAAGCAACATCGAGGCGCGCCCCTGCGAAAGTATTGACGAAGTCTTTCATTCGGCCGAATCCGGCCGTACGCTTTACGCCGTCGTCCCCGTGGAAAACAGCTCCCAGGGGACCGTAACGCGCACGATGGACCTTCTGTTTTCCTCACCCTTATCCATTATCGGGGAAGTGCACATTCCGATTGCGCACAACCTCATGAATTTCACAGGGAAAAAAGAGGACATTGAAGTGGTCTCGGCGCACCCGCAGGCTTTGGCGCAGTGCCGCGCGTGGCTCGGCACGCACCTGCCGGGCGTTAAAACCATTCCGGCTGCAAGTAATGCGGAAGCCGCGCTTGAGGCCTCCAAAAATCCGAAGATGGCGGCGATTGCCGCAACGCGCGCCGCGGAACTCTATGGGCTGCAGATTGTTTCGGCCGGTATTCAGGACGATCCCCGCAACCGCACGCGGTTTCTGGTGCTCGGGCACGCGGTGGCGGCTAAGGGAAGTGCCGGGAGCGACAAAACGAGTGTCGTCTTTTCGGTTCCCAACCGCGCGGGGCAACTCTTTCATGCGCTCGAGCCCCTGGAGAAAAACGGCGTATCGATGATGCGGCTTGAGAGCCGCCCGGCAAGAAACGGCGCCTGGGACTACAACTTCTTTGTGGATGTGGAAGGACACGCTACAGACGTCAAGGTCGCGCAGGCTCTGGCGGAAATGAAGGAAGTTTCGAGTTTCTTTAAGGTGCTCGGCTCCTACCCGCAGGCCAAAGATTATTAAGTCCGGCAACAGGAAAAAAATCAGGGAGAAAGAACATGAATGACGCATTGAAAGTAAAGCCCTACATTGCCGCGATTTCCCCGTATGTGGCGGGCAAACCCATCGAAGAGACCGCCAAGGAATACGGGCTCAAACTCAACGAAATTGTGAAGCTTGCGAGTAACGAAAATCCCCTGGGGATGCCCGAGAGCGCGCGAAAAGCCGTGGAAGCGGTGATGACGTCAGTCTCCCGCTACCCCGACGGGAACGCCCGTGTGTTTCGTGAGGCGGTGGCAAAGCACTTTGGCCTCACGCCCGACTGGGTGATCGGCGGTAACGGATCAGACGAGATCCTGGGCCTCATTGCCCGTCTGGTGCTCACGCCTGAAACAAGCTGCGTCTACTCGCAGTACTCTTTTTCCGTTTATGAGCTTTCCGCACAGGAAAACGGTGCACGCTGCGTGTGCGTGCCTGCCAAAGACTTTGCAGTGGATTTAGACGCCATTGCCGCAGCCGTTGACGCGACAACGCGGCTCATGTTTATCACCAATCCCAACAATCCCACGGGGCTTGCCTTAACCGAAAGCGCGATTGATGCGTTTTTGGCAAAGATCCCGCGCGACTGCATTGTGGTTTTGGACGAAGCCTACTGCCATTACCTCGCGCCTGAAGAGAGAACTGATTCTCTGAAATGGGTGAAAGAGTATGCAAACGTCGTCGTGACGCGGACGTTCTCAAAGGCCTATGGGCTTGCCGGCCTGAGATCCGGCTTTGCGCTTGCGCAGCCCGCGCTCATTGAAATGCTTAACCGCATCCGTCCGCCCTTTAACATGAATACGGCCGCGCAGGCTGCGGCCGCGGCCTGCATTGACGACGCCGCGTTTTTGGAGCGCGTCTACAAGGAAAACCGCGCGGGCGTAGAAACGCTTGAAACTTTCTTTAAGGAGCAGGAGATCCGTTACCTGCCGACAACCGCCAACTTTGTGCTTGCGCAGACCGGTCCCAAAACCGCGGAACTTAATACCGAACTTTTAAAGCGCGGTGTGATCGTGCGGCCGGTGAAAAGCTATGGGCTTCCTGACTGGCTCAGGGTGTCCGTGGGAACCGCCCGGGAAAACGCGCGCTTTATTGAAGCCTTTCAGGCCGCGCGCAAAGCTCTCGGCCTTATTTAAGGCGGAGACGGGCGATGCGTCTTGCGTTAATCGGAACGGGCCTAATCGGGGGATCGGCCGCCTGGGCTTTTCAAAAGGCCGGTGTCGTTGACGCCGTCACGGCCTGTGATATTTCCATGGGTGCCGCAGAAAAAGCGGTGAGCCTCGGGATTGCTGACCGAGCAACGGCAAAAGTGGCCGACGCTGTGTCTGATGCCGACTGCATTTTGGTTGCCGTTCCGGTTCTCGCGATGGAAGGGGTGTTTGCTGAGATTACCGAAGCCATGCGGCAGGAGGCCTGGGTGACCGATGTCGGCTCCACCCGGTGCGGTGTGATTGCCGCGGCCCGGAAAGCCTTGGGAGAACGGTTCTCGCGCTACGCGCCGGTGCATCCGATTGCTGGGGGCGAAATGCCCGGTGTTGAATACGCAGACAGCGCGCTCTTTTCGGGTGCCAAGGTAATTTCAACGCCCACGGATGACATGAATCTAGAGGCCGTGGCATTCTGGGAAAAAGCCTGGGAAGCCGTGGGGGCGAAACTATTCCGGATGACGCCTGAAACGCACGACCGGATTTTTGCGGCGGTAAGTCACCTGCCGCACGTATTGGCCTATGCGCTCGTGGACGCGATGGCCAAAACCCCGGAAGCTGATGAAAAATTCCGTTTTGTGGGCGCTGGCTTCAGAGACTTCACGCGCATTGCGGCTTCAAGCCCCGTGATGTGGCGTGATATTTGTCTGGCCAACCGACGGGCGCTCCTTGAGAGCCTGGAAAACGTTCAGGCCGAACTTGCACTTCTTCACGAAGCAATCCGCACCGGGGACGCCGAAACGCTCACTGAAATCTTCTCGCGCGCAAGCCACATCCGCCGCACCGTTCAGGTGCCCGCCAAGAAGTAAAGGAGAGCCATGAAAGTTTTTCCGCCTGAACTCACCGTACCGGCCGTCACCGCCGCCTCGGGCACCGTGCGGCTCCCTGGCAGCAAGTCCATTTCCAACCGGGCGCTCATCCTTGCGGCGCTCGCGCACGGGAGAACAACGCTTACGGGGCTGTTGCGGGCCGACGATACGGAACGCATGATCGAAAGCCTGAGGCTTTTGGGTGTTGCGGTTGATGTGAAGGACGATGCCTGCACCGTCACGGGCTGCGGGGGTTTTTTCCCGGTGAAGTCCGCGGATCTTTTTATTGGAAACGCGGGCACTGCGGCAAGAACCCTGACGGCAGCATTGGCTTTCAGTGAAGGCAACTACCGTATTGACGGCATCGAGCGCATGCGCGAGCGCCCGATTGCCGACCTTTTGGCAGCCCTGCGGGAACTTGGTGCTGAGATCACCTGTGAACAAAATGAGGGCTTTCTGCCGCTTCGGTTTTCACCGGTGAAGCCGAGCGGCAACGTGGTGCATATCCGAGGCAACGTCTCAAGTCAGTACCTGACGGCGCTTCTCATTATTTCGCCGCTGATAGCCCCTGCCGAAGGCCTCAAAATCGTGATTGAGGGAGAGCTCATCAGCTGCCCCTACATCAAAATCACGACCACCATGATGGTCGCGTTCGGTGTTAAGGTGACGGAACTGCCCGACGGCTTTCTCGTGACGCCGGGGCAATACCGTGCGGTAGAACAGTACGCCGTGGAGGGCGACGCCTCGGGTGCAAGTTACTTCCTCGCTTTAGGCGCTTTGGCGGGCGGCCCCGTGCGCGTTGAGGGGGTCGGGAAAAATGCGCTTCAGGGGGATGCGGCTTTTGCGGACCTATTGGAAATGATGGGCGCGCGGATTGTGAAGGGCGAAAACTTCATTGAGGCCTCGGCCCCGGCAGACGGCATTCTCAAGGGGATTGACGCGGACTGTACGCTCATCCCGGACGCCGCCATGACGCTCGTGCCGATGGCGCTGAAAACGCGGGGGAAGGTGCGGTTGACCGGCATCGGCTCCTGGCGCGTGAAGGAAACGGACCGCATTCACGCGATGGCAACCGAAATGCGCAAATTCGGCGCTGAAGTCACCGAAGGCCCGGACTGGCTTGAAGTGAGCCGCGGCGTGAAGCCCCTTCCCGAAAAAGTGACGGTTGCCACCTATGATGACCACCGCATGGCGATGAGCTTTTCGCTGGCGGCGACGGTGGGTGTCACAACCGTGATTCTCGATCCGGGTTGCACCGCAAAGACCTATCCGGCCTATTTCACTGATTTTTTCCGGTTAATTCACTCAAAGTGATGCCCGTGGGGCATCGGGTAGTAAAAACGATGGTTGACGTTATTGCAATCGACGGACCTACGGCAAGCGGCAAGGGCACCGTGTCAGCGCGTGTTGCCGCAAAGCTCGGGTTTCATTATCTCGACAGCGGCGCGCTTTACCGCCTCTGCGCCTTAAGAACCATGAAGTCGGGGGGCGACCTGAAAAACGAGGCAGTCTGCTCTGAAGAGGCCCGAACCATGCATCCCGTCTTTAATGACGGCCGAATTGTTTTGGACGGCGCGGATGTGACCGAAGCCATCCGCACCGAAGAGGTGGGGCTTGCCGCAAGCGTTGTGGCGGCCTACCCCTCGGTACGGGCTGAGTTACTTGACCTTCAGAGGCGCTACGCACAGGCCCCGGGCCTGGTGGCGGACGGCCGCGACATGGCTTCCGTGGTGTTTCCTGATGCCCCTTTAAAGGTCTTTTTGACGGCTACGCCTGAAGCGCGCGCAATGCGCAGATATAACCAGTTGATTGAAAAAGGAATTTCTGCTAACCTTTCAAATCTTACCCGGGATTTGGCCGAACGCGACCGTCGGGACCGCGAACGCGCGGTTGCGCCCTGCGTGCCGGCAGCGGATGCGCACGTCCTAGACAGCTCGGATCTCACGATTGAAGAGACCGTGGATCAGATCATGGCGTGGTGGCGGAAGCTTCCCCGGTAAAGAACCGTTTTTCAGCCTTAAAGGCCGCCGGGGGCTTTTAGGGAAATTTAAAGCAACACCGCCCCATCGGTCTGACATTTCAGACTCCCGGACGGGCGAGATCATTAACGATTTAACTACATGTCCAACAATACCAATACCGAATCTTTTGCCCAGCTCTTTGAAGAGAGCCTTGCCAAGCAGGAAATGCGCCAGGGCGAAGTCATCACCGCTGAAGTTGTCCGCGTTGACTACAACTACGTTGTCGTGAACGCCGGCCTTAAGTCTGAAGCTTATGTGCCCATCGAAGAATTCAAGGATGACCGCGGTGAAGTGACCGTGCAGCCCGGCGACTTCGTTTCCGTGGCAATTGAATCGGTTGAAAACGGCTACGGCGATACGATCCTCTCCCGCGACAAGGCTAAGCGCCTTGCGGCCTGGATGAACCTCGAAAAGGCTCTGGAATCCGGCGAACTCGTCACCGGCACCATCACCGGGAAGGTGAAGGGCGGCCTCACCGTCATGACCAACGGCATCCGCGCGTTCCTGCCGGGCTCCTTGGTCGATACGCGTCCTGTGAAGGATACGACCCCGTACGAAGGCAAGACCCTCGAATTCAAGGTCATCAAGCTTGACCGTAAGCGCAACAACGTTGTTGTCTCCCGCCGCGCCGTTGTGGAAGCGAGCATGGGCGAAGAACGCGCCAAGCTCCTTGAAACGCTCGCCGAAGGCGCCGTTGTCAAGGGTATCGTCAAGAACATCACCGACTACGGTGCGTTCGTTGATTTGGGCGGCATCGACGGCCTTCTGCACATCACCGACCTCGCCTGGCGCCGCGTGCGTCACCCGAGCGAAGTCGTTCAGGTCGGCCAGGAAATCGAAGCCAAGGTTCTTAAGTTCGACAAGGAAAAGAACCGTGTTTCTCTGGGCCTCAAGCAGTTGGGCGAAGATCCGTGGATCGGCATTGCCCGCCGCTATCCGCAGGGCACGCGTCTCTTCGGCAAGGTCACCAACATCACCGACTACGGTGCTTTCGTTGAAATCGAAAGCGGCATCGAAGGCCTGGTGCACGTCTCCGAAATGGACTGGACCAACAAGAACGTCGATCCGAAGAAGGTTGTGCAGTTGGGTGACGAAGTCGAAGTCATGGTTCTTGACATCGACGAAGAACGCCGCCGTATTTCTCTCGGCATGAAGCAGTGCAAGGCCAACCCCTGGCAGGAATTCAACCAGAGCCACAAGAAGGGCGACAAGGTGAAGGGCCAGATCAAGTCCATCACCGACTTCGGTGTGTTCATCGGACTGCCCGGCGGCATTGACGGCCTCGTGCACCTCTCTGACCTCTCCTGGAACGAACCGGGCGAAGAAGCCGTCCGTAAGTACAAGAAGGGCGACGAAGTCGAAGCCATGGTTCTCGCAATCGACACCGACCGCGAACGTATCAGCCTCGGCATCAAGCAGCTGGGCGGTGATCCGTTCTCTTCCTTTGCCGGCACCCATGAAAAGGGTACGCTCGTCAAAGGCACGGTGAAGGCCGTTGACGCCAAGGGCGCCACGATCGACCTCGGTGACGACACCGAAGGGTATCTGCGTGCTTCCGAAATCTCGAGCGAACGCGTGGAAGACGCTACGACGCAGCTCAAGGTCGGTGACACGGTTGAAGCCCTCATCATCAGCGTTGACCGTAAGAACCGCTCCATCCAGCTCTCCATCAAGGCTAAGGATGCCGCGCAGACCCGCGAAGCGCTTGACCGCGTCAACAGCGACGCTTCCGCCGGTACCACCAACCTTGGTGCTCTGCTCAAGGCTAAGCTTGAACAGAAGTAATCAGGGTGGTGTCTATGCGGGCTCTTACCAAGTCTGAACTGATCGACAAGGTCTTTGCCCGCCACGGCAGCCTCACCAACCGCGAGGCCGACGAGGCGGTCAACGAGATCCTCAAAACGATCATCAGCGCGATGAGCCACGGCGTTCGCGTCGAAGTCCGCGGTTTCGGCAGCTTCAGTCTGAAGCACCGTGCAGCGCGCACGGGCCGCAACCCCCGGACGGGTGCCACCGTCGAAGTCCCGGCCAAATTTGTTCCGCACTTCCGTGCAGGCAAAGAAATCCGTGACGCGATGAACGGCAGAGCAGGTGTGACTCCTCTGAAGTAACACCTGACACAGTTCGCGAATACTGAGCTCATTCGCACAAAACGGCTTTCGAAGATTCCCTTCGGGGAAAAAACTTCGGGAGCCGTTTTCTTTTGCGTCTGTTGTCTGAAATTCTTGTATGGAAGAATCTTTGGGCGAAACCGCGCGAAATTCTTTTACAAAAGAATTTCGCGCAGAAAAGCGGACGAAATTCTTCTGTGGAAGAAACTTTTTGCCGAACAATGTAAGGCGGCACTGTGTGCGGCGTTTTTCAGCAAAAACGAAGGAGAGGAAAACGAAACGACAGCGGCGGACAGCACTTGAAAAAATATGCCTTCAGCCGTGTCGGCAGTGCATAATACGCAAATTGGGCAGTAACCCTTTGAACTTTGGTTTCCACAGCAGGATTGATTGATATGCGATTGACGGCTGCAGCAGCACTTCTGGCGGCGATCGGTTTTTCGGCTCAGGCCGCAGACCTCGGCACGCTTTCCGTGACTTCCCGTTTAAATGAGCCCCTGTCGGCGCGGCTTACCGTCAACAATGTCGATCCCAAGGTCGAGCCCCTGGTGGTTCGTCTTGCGCCCGAAGCAACTTATGACCGCATCGGCAAGAAGCCGCTTGCGGCCGACACGGGCCTGGAACTGACGCTTGAAAGTAAGTCCCCTTGGGCTGTCCGCATTAAAAGCGAAAAGCCCGTGACCTCACGGGACTTCCCGCTCATTGTGGAACTTAACGACGGCGGCAAACTCTCCGCCAAGTACTACCGCATCCGCCTGGAACCGGCAGTTGCGCCGGCTCCGGCCGCAGCGCCCAAGGCGACAGCTCAGGCGCAGACAAAGCAGGCTGCTCCCTCGGCAGGGAAACTCCCGTCAACGGCCGCCATGCCCTCGGTTGAAACGAAGAAGGCAGAACCTGCCGCAAAACCCGCACCCGCTAAGCGCGAAACGGTGAAGGCAAAGCCTCAGGTGAAACCCGCTTCCGCGAAGACCACAACCAATAAGCCGCAGTACACGCTCGCCGATCCCATTATCGTGAAGCCCGGCATGACGATGTGGTCGATTGCCAACCTCTTGGTGCCGCGCTATGAGGGGGCGCGTACCGAAGAAGTGCTGGTGGCTTTGATCCGCCGCAACCCTGCTGCCTTTAAAAACGGCCGTATCAGCGGGCTTAAACCCGGTGCCCGCTTAAATGCGCCCACACAGGCGCAGGTCGATGCCGTCGGCACCGACGTTGCCTGGTGCCTTGTGCATGTGACGCCTAATGCGGATATGCGTAAGGCCCCCTCGGCACGAAACTTGAACCGTGCGCATCAGCGCATGAAGCAAGCCCGCATTGCCTGGACGCCGAAGAAACCGGCGGCTGAGGTTCAAAAGCCCGCTGTCAAACCCGCTGAGCCCATGAAGCCCGCGGCGCCTGAAGCAAAGCCTGAAACGGCGGCTCCGGTCGCAGCTGCTGCGGCTGCCGCTTCGACAGCGGCAGCAACGACTGAAGCTCTGACGCCCGCAGCAGCACCTGAAGAAACAAAACCCGCTCAATCGCAGGCAACCAAGACCGAACCCGCGGCCGACACGCAGCCCGTAATGACGGCGCAACCCGCGATTGAAGAAAAGACCGAGGAAGAAGGGAGCAGCGCCTGGCTCTGGGGCCTCTTGATTATTCTCATCGCTGCTGCCGCAGGCGGCTGGTTTGTCTGGCGCCGCAAGAAGGAAAAGGAAGAGTTTGAACGCACCGAGCGCACCATCCGCTTTCTGAGGCCGGAACCGACCACGCCGCAGCAGGTGCGGAAAATGGATGAGTTGCTCACGAAGCGCATGGAAGCTGACGCTGCGGCAAAGCGCGGCTTTGACGCAGCGCCCGCCGCAACAGCGACCGCAACCGCTGCCACAGCGGCAACGGTGACGGCTTCTGAGACGAAGGCACCTGAAACTGCGGCTCCGCAGCCTGCTGCCGAAGTTAGGCCCGAAGTGAAGGCTCAGGCGCCTGAAGAAGAGCCCCGTCCCTTTACGCTCACGAGCACGTCTTCGGGGATGCAGATTCAGCCGCCCGAGGCTTTTTCCGCGGAAACCCCGGTAACGGCAGAGGACGGTCACAGCCCCGAAGCGATGGCCGTGAAGCTCGCCGCTGCCCAGCAAAAGATTGATGCGGGGTTCCCGGACGATGCCGAGAAACTTCTGCGTGAAGTAAAGCTCTTCGGCACGGACGAGCAGAGAGCCGCCGCAGAGCGCCTTCTTGACGCCGTGCGCCGCGTTTAAGCCGGATGCAGGAACGCTTTCCCTACGCGCCGGAGGCGGCTTTCCGCACGGCGCTCGGTATTGAATACACGGGCACGCACTATAACGGCTGGCAGACGCAGCCTGACGGCCGTACGGTGCAGGACGTGCTGGAACGCGCCATAAAGCGGTTTCTCACGAAGCCCGCAGGCACCATCTGCGCGGGCCGCACGGACGCCGGTGTGCATGCCACGGGCCAGGTGGTGCACGTTGATACGGACTGTGAGCGTCCGGTCACTTCCTGGGTGAGGGCACTTAACACCTTTTTGCCCGACGATATCGCGGTCCGCTGGGCTGTGCCCGTAAACGACCGTTTTCATGCGCGTTTTTCCGCGCGCAGCCGGACGTATCAGTACTGGATTCTGAACGACCGGATCCGCTCGGCCGTTAATTTCGGGCGCACGGGCTGGGTGTGGCGGCCGTGTGATGAAGAGAGGATGCGCGAGGCCGCGGCCTGCCTTATCGGGGAACACGACTTCTCAAGTTTCCGTGCAGCGGACTGTCAGGCGGCAACCCCGGTGCGCACGATGACGGCAATCAATATTGTGCGTCGAGGCCGTTATATCGGCATTGAACTCACCGCAAACGCCTTTTTGCAGCACATGGTGCGAAATATCGTGGGGTCGCTTATTTACGTGGGCGTGGGCCGCGAGAAGCCTGAGTGGATGAAAGAAGTGCTTGAAGCGAAGGAAAGAGCCGCTGCAGCGCCCACTTTTGACGCTGCAGGGCTATATCTCGTGGGAGTGGGGTATCCGGATTTTCCGGAAATTCCGGTGAAGGGATCTGACCCCTTTTAACCGTTTTGCCGGGCGTTACGTACGCTCGGGTGCGGCAGGGGCTTGAGGCGTACAATGGTCGCGCCCGCGCCGCCGTCCCTTTCATAGGGTTCGGCAAACGCAACGACGGCGTCAAACTGCTTGAGCCACCGGCGCACTTTTTCCTTGAGAATGGACTGACGGTCCGGGTTGCTGTTGCCCTTACCGTGGATGATGCGCACGCAGAGACGTTCGTTTGTCTGTGACTTGCGGATAAAGTCAATCACGGCTTCGCGGGCTTCTTCCACAAACATCCCGTGAAGGTCGAGTTGCCCCACAACGCACCAGCGGCCGCGTCTGAGGTCGCGCGGCACATCCGGCCCCACTTCAGGACGCCGGAAGGAAAGGCCGTCTTCGCTTTCGAGAAACTCGATCGAATCGGCTTCGTCGCTTAAGGATTCGGCAAGCACCGCTTTGTTGTCGGCAATTGTCTGCTGCGGCACCGGAGCGGGCTTTTTCTTTTCGTGCTGGGCGCGTTTGTCATTTCCGAGCGGCTCAACTCCCGCTTTTTTCATCGCGGCGGCAAAGCTGATGTCGGCGTCTTTACTCGCTGCGGAGAGCTTTACGCCCTGCGCGGCGCGCACGCCCGTACGGTTCATTTCCTTTAAAAATTCCAGTGTACCCTGGGCAATGCGTTGCTCTACTTTTTCCTGCCGAAGTTTTTCTTCAGCTCGTTCACGATGGCGGGCTTTGAGTTCCGCAGCCATCGGTTTTAAAGCGTCAAATGCATTTCCCATAGGTACACCTTCATTTTCAATGAATTACTTGCCGAGCGACTCCAGGTAGCGCTGCGCGTCAAGCGCGGCCTTGCAGCCCGAAGCGGCGCTGGTGACTGCCTGACGGTAGATCGGGTCAGCGCAGTCGCCCGCGGCAAAGACGCCCTTAATGTTAGTCGCAGTACGCGCTCTCGGATCGGTTTCGGTGACGATGTAGCCGTCCTGCATCGTGACCTGGCCGTCAAAGATCTTGGTGTTGGGGCTGTGGCCGATCGCGATAAAGACGCCGTCCACGGTAATCGTGTCAACCGTGTCGTTTTCGGTGTTGCGGATTGCAAGGGCGTTCACGGCATTGTCGTTACCGAGCACTTCCTTCACTTCGTAGGGGGTGTGCAGCACGATCTTGCCTTCGTTGACCGCATCCATCAGGCGGTCAACCATGATGGGTTCGGCGCGGAAGGTGTCACGGCGGTGCACGAGGTGCACGATCGAGGCAATCTGCGAGAGGTAGAGGGCTTCTTCAAGCGCGGCATTGCCGCCGCCCACGACCGCAACCGGCTTACCTTTGTAGAAAAAGCCGTCGCAGGTTGCGCAGGCCGAGACGCCGCGGCCGCGGTACTTGGTTTCGCTCTCAAGCCCCAGGTACTTCGCGGAAGCACCGGTCGCGATGATGAGGGCATCGCAGGTGTAGTTGTTGAGGTCACCTTCCAGGCGGATCGGCTTTTCGTTCAAATGCGTCGTGTGAATCGTGTCAAAGACGATCTTCGTCTGGAAACGTTCGGCGTGAGCCTGAAGGTTTGCCATCAGCTGCGGGCCTTCGATGCCGTTTTGGGCGCCGGGCCAGTTGTCAACTTCAGTGGTGGTCATGAGCTGACCGCCCTGTTCCATACCGGTGATGATGACGGGCTTCAAATTAGCGCGGGCTGCGTAAACTGCAGCGGTATAACCGGCAGGGCCGGAACCCAGGATGAGAACCGGGGCGTGAATCACATCAGACATTACAGTAACTCCAAATTTCAAAGGGGTGTCTGCACAAAAAGCGCTGCTTCAAGACCGAGAATTTGAAGCGGCTGCAGTCACCATGTGTTGCGGTGATTATACGAAAGGGCCCTTTCAAATAAAGGAAAATTCACACAGATCGTTGCAACTGACGTTCGGGTTTTATCGTCATCATAGGAAGGTGCTTGTCGGAGGCCTCGCTTTTTACGGACACGTGCCTTCCGTGGGAGGTTGATAAAATTGACTCCCTGAGAAAATTGAAAAACAACACGAAATCAATAATAATTGTCTTGATAAAGGAACTTCCGTGACTAAAAGTTTCCCAACGTGTGGAACTATAGCCGCTTAGGCAGGCGTCGCAGCAGAGCTGGCGGCCGGTGTAACTTTACGGGGACGCCCGCGCGGGCGTTTCGGTCCCACAAACTCCAACTTCTGCTTTCTCGGCCTGCCGGGCTTCTTATGCTCCCCATCTTTTTCCAAGATTTGGGCATAATGAGAAAATCAGGGGCTTTCAGCCCCTTTGTGCGGGGCAAGAGAACCGCTGCAACAATTTCTGAGGGAGAAACACATGCATTTCAAGCGCTGGCAGAAAGCGGCGGTTCTGGTGGCTGCCGCAGCGGCGGTTCTTTCCGGCTGCGGGGATAAAAAGACGCAGGAGGTGGCAAAACCCGCCGAACAGACGATCGGCATCGTGCAGCTTGTGGAGCATTCGGCACTGGATGACGCCAACCGCGGCATTGTCGACGCCTTAAAGGCGCGCGGCATCAAGCTTGCAATCGACCAGCAAAACGCGCAGGCTGATCAGTCGAACCTTAGAAACATCGCCCAGCGCTTCGTTTCGCACAACTACCCCCTGATTTTCGCGATTGCAACGCCTGCGGCTCAGACCGCCGCCAACGCCACCACAACGATTCCGATTGTGGCAACGGCGGTGACGGACTTTGCGGTTGCAAAGCTCGTCAAAGACAACGCCAAGCCCGGCACGAACGTGACGGGGTCCTCCGACATGAACCCGATTGCGGCGCAGATTGAACTTCTCACGCAGCTTGTGCCGGGCGCGAAGACCGTCGGCACGATCTACAACAGCTCGGAAATCAATTCGCAGTTTCAGGTGGAACTTGCGAAAAAAGAACTCGCAAAGAAGGGCATTGAACTCGTGGAAGCCACGGTTTCCAGCGTAAACGACGTGCAGCAGACCGCGCAAAGCCTTGTGGGTAAGGTGCAGGCGATTTATCTGCCCACTGATAACGTGATGGCCTCAGCGATGCCGACGCTCTACCGCATCACCAAGGAAGCCAAGATCCCCGTGATTCCGGGGGAAGCCGCGCTTCTTAAAAACGGCGCGCTTGCCACGGTCGGTATTGACTACTACACGATCGGAAAACTCGCAGGCAACATGGGCGCCGATATTCTGGAAGGGAAGGGCAAGCCCGAAACCATGCCGATTCAGTACCAGACGGAATTTACGGCTGTGGTAAACCCGACGGTCGCGAAGCAACTCGGCATCACCATTCCTGAAGCGATCGCAAAGACCGCCAAAACCGTTCAATAATTATTGACTCCGTCCCGTTTTCCGGCGTGCGGGAAGCGGGACTCTTTCTTTTTGAAGTGAAGCTAAAGCGATGCTTGACTTACTGATTCCGACCGTAGCGCAGGGGCTTTTGTGGGCCCTGATGGCCCTGGGTGTCTACATCACGTTTCGGGTGCTCGATATTGCCGACCTTTCGGTTGAAGGCACGTTTCCGCTGGGAGCAGCGGTAGCGTCCACCGTGCTCGCTTCAGGCTACGGCATAGGCACCGCCTTTATCTTCGCGGCGGTCGCAGGGGCCCTTGCGGGCGTCATTACGGCGCTTTTAACCACCAAACTCAAGATCCCAGCTCTCTTGGCCGGTATCCTCACGATGATCGGGCTTTACTCGATTAATCTGCATGTGATGGGGAAAGCCAACGTCTCGCTTCTTCGCGTTGACACGGTCTTTAGTTTCGTGAGGGACTGGGGGCTCACGGACGCTCAGGCCACTTTCATTGTGGGCCTTGTTGCCGTCATTCTGGTGGGCTGCGCCATCTACTGGTTCTTTGGTACGGAATTGGGCACAAGCATCCGCGCAACGGGCTTTAATCCCCAGATGGCCCGGGCGCAGGGGATTAACACCGACACCATGGTGATCCTGGGGCTTTTGATCAGCAACCTTCTCGTGGCGCTTTCAGGCGCGCTTGTTGCGCAGTCCAACGGTTTTGCCGACGTCGGTATGGGAACCGGCACGATTGTGATCGGGCTTGCTTCCGTCATTATCGGTGAGGTGCTCTTCGGCACCCGAAGCTTTAAAAACTGCCTCATTGCCGTGATTCTCGGCTCGATCGTCTACCGCCTTGTGATTGCCGTGGTGCTGCAGCTCGGGATGCCCCCGAACGACCTCAAGCTCTTTACCGCCGTACTGGTGGCCGTTGCGCTTTCCATGCCGATGTTAAAAGGCAAACTGAAACTGCGCCGCATCGTGAAGTAACTTCCGGGAAAAAAAGAAAATGCTCATCGTTAAAGACGTTCATAAAACATTTTTCCCGGGCAGCGTCAACGAGAAAAAGGCCCTGCAGGGCGTGGATCTGACGCTCAAAGACGGCGACTTTGTGACCGTGATCGGTTCCAACGGCGCCGGTAAGTCAACGCTTTTAAACGCTGTGGCAGGCGTCTTTCCGATTGACACGGGCCGCATTGAAATCAGCGGCACCGACGTTACGAAGATGCCGGAATACCAGCGGGCCCGCTTTATCGGCCGCGTTTTTCAGGATCCGATGAAGGGAACGGCCGCGGGCATGATGATTGAGGAAAACCTCGCGATGGCCGCGCGCCGCGGCAAGCGCCCGGGGCTGCGCTGGAGCTCTCAGGGCGAACAGACCGAGCGCTTTAAGGCGATGTTGAGAGAACTCGACTTGGGGCTTGAGGACCGGATGACCGCGCACGTGGGGTTGCTTTCGGGCGGCCAGCGTCAGGCGGTGACGCTTCTGATGGCTACGCTTGTGCGCCCCGAACTTTTACTGCTTGACGAACACACTGCAGCGCTTGACCCCAAGACCGCGGAAAAAGTGCTGCAGTTGACTGACCGCATCGTCCGTCAGCACAACCTCACCACCCTCATGATCACGCACAATATGCGTGACGCACTGCGCTTTGGAAACCGTCTCATCATGATGCATGCCGGGCGCGTGGTGGAAGATATTCCGGGGGATGTGAAAAAGACGCTCGCCGTGCCTGATCTTCTGGATCTCTTTGAAAAGCGGGCCGGCAAGGACGTGGCTGTCGGAGACGCGATGCTGCTGGGGTAAAGAAAAAGCGCAGATCCGTTTTTTGCGGTCCGCGCTTTTTTACTTCTTAATGCTCTTTTTTCAGCTGAAAGATCTTAAGAGTATGCAGATACTTCCAAGCCAAGGCCACAATGACGGGCCCTGAAGCCGCGGAAATTACGCCCAGAAGCAGAATCATCGAAAGGTTGTTCTTCACAATCGGGATGTTGCCGAAGAGGTACCCGAGGCCGATCAGACCCACGGCCCAGATGACGGCCCCCAGGCCCGAATAAAGTTCAAACCGGCCTATGCTCATCTTGGCGGCACCGGCCACAAGCGGCGCAAAGGCACGCACGATCGGCACGAAACGCGCGAGAATAATAGTTTTGCCGCCGTGCTTTTCGTAGAAAACCTGCGTTTTCTGGAGTTTCTTCGCATCAATCCAGCAAATTGACCCGTCGTAGATGCGGTTACCGAGCCAGCGCCCGGTGTGAAAGCCGAGCGTATTGCCGAGGCACGCTCCGAGAATGACCGCAAGCATCAGCCCCCAGGGGCTCATGGTGCCTGCAGCCGCAACGGTCCCCGCCACAAAAAGCAGTGAATCCCCCGGCAGAAACGCCATCACCACAATGCCGGTTTCCAGAAAGAAAATAAGGAACATGGCGGCATAAACAAGCCAGCCGTATTCGGTGGCGAGCGTCACCAGAAAATGATCGGCGTTCGTGAAAAGCTCGGTAACGAGGGAGAGGAAATCCATTGCGCAGACAGGGCGTTTGTTTAATCGAATGCCCGTAATCATACCGTTACGGCTCACGCCTGACGGTACTTTGTTGCACAAAGAAATAAACAGCAGCGGGCACTCTGACCAAGGTATCGAAAGACCGTATCAACCGCTCACACCCGCGCCCGTATAATCGTCCGAACGAACGTTAAGACTCATCCCTCATGACCACGGAAAACCTAGAAGTGCGCCATATTCACGCACTGCCTGATCAGCTCATCAGCCAAATCGCCGCGGGCGAAGTTATTGAACGCCCGTCGTCGGTCGTTAAAGAACTCGTTGAAAACGCGGTGGACGCGGGTGCCAAAACCGTGCAGGTGCGCTTGGAAGAGGGCGGCATCAAACGGATCAGTGTCACAGACGACGGCTGCGGGATTCCGCCCGAGGAGCTGGGCCTCGCGCTCACGCGTCACGCGACCAGTAAGATCAGTAATCTCCTGGATCTTGAGAAGGTCGCGAGTTTCGGTTTCCGCGGTGAGGCCCTTGCGTCGATTGCCTCGGTGGCTGACGTTACGCTGACAAGCCGTACGGCCGGCATGAGCACCGCGCAGCGCATCACGCCTGCCGGTGAAATTACGGTGGCGCCCGGGGACACCGGCACCACCGTGGAAGTCGAAGACCTCTTTTACAAAACCCCGGCACGCCGTAAGTTTTTAAAGGCGGTGAGAACCGAGAGCGCACACGTTGTGGAACAGATCGAGCGCATGGCGCTTTCAAGCCCCGAGGTTGAATTCCGGGTGACGGTCGACGGTAAAAGCGCCCTGATTCTTCCAGCACAAACGCAGGAAGAACGCATCTTTGCCGTGATGCCCCAGGACTTTAAGGTCAACAGCCGCGCGGTTGCCGCCGAAGGTTTTGACATGCGCATCACGGGGTTTGCCGGGCTGCCGCGCGCGGCCAAAGCCCGCACGGCCGATCAGTACTTTTTCGTAAACGGCCGCTTTGTGAGGGACAAGGTCCTGCAGCACGCGGTGAGAACCGCTTACGCGGACGTCCTGCACGGCGCCGTGCAGCCCCTGTATTGCCTCATGCTTGAAATCAACCCGGTGAAGGTGGACGTCAACGTTCACCCGCAAAAGTCCGAGGTGCGGTTCCGTGACAGCGCGCAGGTGCACAGTTTTGTGAGCCGCGCGATTTCCGAGGCGCTTGCCAGAAGCTGTGAAACCGGGGAGAGCGGTGCATCACTCTTACCGCAGGCAGAGAGCGGAAGTCCTCAGATTAATGAACCGTCGGCCGCCGCCCTGCGCGAAGCCTCTTTCCCGAAAAATTTCCGCGCAAAGACAGGACAGAGTTTCGGTACGAAGCCCAAGCCCCTGTCCGCTTCGGAGTGGCTTAACGTCTTTGCGACCAAACCGAAAGAAGCGCAGACTGAGAAGCCCGCCGCACCGGCGCCTTTAGAGCGTCCGGCAGCGCCCGTTGTCACTGAGACCACGGCCGCAGACATGCTTACGGTGCCTCAGCAGCAGTCAGTTCCCGAGCCTCCCGCCTACGCCGGGAACGTGCCTTTGGCAATGGACGAACCTCAGGCGGAAAAAGTGCTCCCCCACTACCGGCTCGGCAAGGCCCTGGCGCAGCTTGCGGGGATTTATATCCTCGCTGAAAACGACCGGGGACTCGTGATTGTCGACATGCATGCCGCGCACGAGCGCATCAACTACGAGCGCTTAAAGCGCGAAGCCAAAACATCGATTTCCACGCAGGCGCTCCTGGTCCCTGTGGTCTTTCGGGTGACGGCCGCGGAAATGGCTGCGTTTGAAGAAGCGGGCGACACGCTCACAAAGCTCGGGCTTGAGGTGAGCCGCTCCGGCGAAGACGCGCTTGCGCTGCGCAGTATCCCGGCGGTGTTCGCGGACGGCCGCTCCGATGCCGAGGGGCTCGTTCGGGGCGTGCTTCAGGATCTGGCGGAGTTCGGCGTCACGTCGCTCACAGAAGAGCTTCGCAACAAGTGCCTTGCCACCATGGCCTGCCACGGGTCGGTGAGGGCGCACAGGATTCTGACGTTGCCGGAAATGCAGGCGCTTTTGCGGCAGATGGAAATGACGGAGCGGGCGGATCAGTGCAATCACGGGCGACCTACCTGGCGCGAAATCACGATTGAAGAGCTTGATAAGTTTTTCCTGCGGGGTCAGTGATGCAGCCGCGTGCGCTCATGATTCTCGGGCCCACGGCAAGCGGCAAAACCGCGCTTGCCCTGACCCTGGCCCGCAAGCTCCCCGTTGAAATCATTTCGGTTGACTCAGCCCTTATCTATCGCGGCATGGACATAGGCTCGGCCAAACCCACGCGCGAAGAACTTGCCCTCTGTCCGCACCACCTGATTGACATCCGTGAAATCGATGAAAGTTACAGTGCGGCCGACTTTCGCACCGACGCCCTGCGCCTTATTGATGAAATTCACGCGCGCGGTCGGTTTCCCCTTATTGTCGGGGGAACGATGCTTTATGCCAAAGCCTTACGGGAAGGGATTGACGAACTGCCTTCGGCCGACCCCGGGGTAAGGGCTGCCGTCTTAAAAGAGGGCAAAACCTTCGGGTGGCCCGCGATGCACGAAAAACTTGCGGAGGTCGATCCCGTGACCGCCGCGCGGCTCGCGGTTAACGACAGCCAGCGCATCAGCCGGGCGCTGGAGATTTACCGTCAGACCGGGCGGGCGATTTCGGATTATCAAAAGGGGGAGGCTCAACCCGACCCGACGATTGTGACCGTGGGCCTTGTGCCCGGCGACAGAGCGCGCCTGCATCGGGTGATCGGTGGGCGTTTTGACGCCATGGTGGCTTCAGGCCTTTTGGATGAAGTTGAGAACCTCATGAAGTCGCCGCGCTTTATCCGGGAGTCCCCGGCCATGCGCTGTGTGGGTTACCGGCAGGCTGTGGATTATCTTCTCGGGGAGTGCACGAGGGAAGCGTTTCTCGATCGCGCCAAGGCCGCAACGCGGCAGCTCGCGAAGCGCCAGATGACGTGGCTGCGCTCGATGAAGGCGGTGACGGTTTTTGATCCGTATGCTGAAGAAGCAGGGGCTCTGGCCGGTAAGCTGATGCAGTTGACGGACGCCGAACGGGGCTGATGCCGGAGAGCTGCTGTGTTTGTGCTTTCGGGTTCTGAATTAACAGAGAGGCAGAGATGAGTCTTACGTATTGGCTTGTGCTTTTGGTTGGGTGCGGTGTTACAGCGTTCGGACTGTATCTCAAGTGGCTTGACAGCAGGGACTCCAGCAAAAGTAATCACGCAAGAGCCGGCACGGAAAGCAAAAAATTTGTCCGGATTTGTGAAGCAGCGGGATTTCCGGCAGATTAACTGAGCCGTAAGTTGAAGAGCCTTTTCGGCTGATATGACCTGCGGGTGCGAATGTATGTCTGAGTGTATGTCTCGGACTGAGGCAGCAATCTGCAAAACGTCAGACGGTGCGGCGGCTGAAGATGAAGACCGTGACGGTTCGGATCCCTGCAACACGGAAGCTCAACGGCTTGCCGGCCGCTGCAGCAAAAGATCCGCGGCTGATGTTGGTGTGACTGCAGCGGATAACAAAAAAGCCTTCGGCTTTCGCCAAGGCTTCTTGTCTTCCCGTAAGGGATGAGGAAATGGTGCCGGTGAGAGGAATCGAACATCCGACCTTCGCATTACGAATGCGCTGCTCTACCAGCTGAGCTACACCGGCATTTCCCAAATTGTCTCCGCTTCTTTGCGGCGAACCGCTCTGAATCGGAGTTGCGCATTTTACGGAGATTTTGAAAAAAAGCAAATCGCAAACGCGGCCCGGAAAGCGGCTTTTGGTACTTACGCTTTATCCGGCCGGGCAGCTTCCGAGAGTTTCCAGCGGGGCTTGGCGGAAAACGCCCAGCGGTGAAGCGCCTTGGCGCGTTCTTCGGGCGTCATTGCTTCAAGCCTCATCATGCCGGCAACGGCAATCATGGCGCCGTTATCGGTGCAAAGCGCAAGCGGCGGAAAGTACACACGGCCCTTGAGTTTGGCGGCCGTTTTGATAAGGCCTTCCCGAAGTTGCTTGTTCGCGGAGACGCCGCCCGCGACTACCAGATCCTTGATGCCGGTTTTCTTCATGGCTTTGGCGGCTTTGGCGGTAAGCACCTCAACCACGGCGTCCACAAAGCCGCGCGCGAGATTAGAGCGGAAGGTTTCGTCTTTGGGATCCAGGGCCTTCTGCACGGTCGTTAAGACCGCGGTTTTAAGCCCTGCAAAACTTAAGTTGAGGTCCGGCGAGTGCAGCATCGGCCGCGGCAGTTCAATGGCGCCGGGAGTGCCGTTTTCCGCGAGGCGCGACACCGCGGGGCCCCCCGGATAGCATTCGCCCAAAAGCTGCGCGGTCTTATCAAAGGCTTCGCCCGCGGCATCATCAAGCGTCTCCCCGAGAAGCTCATAGTGCCCGAAGGACGTCACCTTCATAAACTGCGTGTGGCCTCCGGAAACGAGAAGCGCCAAAAACGGAAACTTCGGTTTTTCGGGGCTCAATAGCGCTGAAAGCAGATGGCCTTCCAAGTGATGCACGCCGATTACAGGTACGCCCAGGGCGTAGCCCGCGGCATGCGCAACGGAGGACCCTACCAAAAGGGCACCGGCAAGCCCCGGGCCTTCAGTGACGGCAATCGCGTCAATGTCTTTTTTTGTGAGGTGCGCGTCAGAAAGCACCTGATCCATCAGGGCAATCGCGCGGCGGATATGGTCGCGGCTAGCGAGTTCCGGCACAACGCCGCCGTAGGCGCGGTGCATGTCAATCTGCGTGTGAATGGCCTGCGCGAGCAGTTCGTGCTTATCGTTAATGAGCGCTGCACCGGTTTCGTCGCAGGAACTTTCAATGCCGAGAACAATCATGGTCTTCTTTGAAAAGCCGTCAAAAAGAAGGAAGTCCCGTATTTTAACGGCGCAAAGCTTTACCGACGCGGCGGACGGGGCGGT